>ERZ773181.1357-NODE-1357-length-19943-cov-5.472999_pt1 | contig 19943 bp, 16 predicted proteins | sample MGYA00581001_ERZ773181 | MGnify/ENA primary metagenome ERZ773181 (study PRJEB29015, sample SAMEA2737780) | human gut metagenome | biome: human gut; feature: human-associated habitat; material: faeces | place: China | collected 2012 ... | reverse complement strand
ATATATGATATTACTCCGGAGGAAGAAGAAAAGTATATACAAAATACTGAAAAAAATATTGCTAGAAGAGAAGGATTAGCTGAAGGATTAGCTGAAGGGAGAGCTGAAGGACACGAAGCAGGTTTGGCTGAAGGACAAAAGGTAGAAAAAGAATCAATTGCAAAAAAGTTATTGGAAGCAAATTATCCGATTGATGAAATAATTAAAATAACAGATCTTTCAAAAGAGGAAGTAGAAAAAATAAGTAAAAAATAACAAATGTTTGTATTTTTGTTGACAATTATTTTAACATGCGTTACAATTAATTTGTATCAGGGTATTAGGAGGAAAAATGAAAGTTACAAAAGATGAAAAGAATAAAGATAAGGCGTTAGAACAAGTACTAGCTGATATTGAAAAACAATTTGGGGCTGGAGCTATTATGAAACTTGGTGATAATGATCATATGAATGTTGATGTTACTTCAAGTGGTTCAATAACTATTGATGTTGCTTTAGGTGTTGGTGGCTATCCTAAAGGAAGAATAATTGAAATATATGGACCTGAGTCAAGTGGTAAAACAACAGTGGCATTACAAGCCATAGCTGAAGTTCAAAATAATGGTGGAAGGGCAGCATTTATTGATGCCGAACATGCACTTGATCCAATATATGCTAAAAATTTAGGGGTAAACGTAAATGAGTTGTTGCTTAGTCAACCAGATACTGGAGAACAAGCATTAGAAATTTGTGATGCTTTGGTAAAAAGTGATGCTGTTGATATAGTAGTTATAGATTCTGTTGCAGCATTAGTTCCTCAGGCTGAGATTGATGGTGAAATGGGAGATTCACATGTAGGTCTTCAAGCAAGATTAATGTCTCAAGCATTAAGAAAATTATCAGGAACAATGAATAAAACTAAAACAACTGCAATATTTATAAATCAATTAAGAGAAAAAGTTGGTGTTATGTTTGGAAATCCTGAAACTACACCTGGAGGAAGAGCATTAAAATTTTACTCAAGTATCAGACTTGATGTAAGACGTGGAGAACAAATAAAAGTTGGAGATCAAATTGTTGGTAATAAAACAAATATAAAAGTAGTTAAAAATAAAGTAGCGCCACCATTTAAAACAGCAACTGTGGATATTATGTATGGTGAAGGAATATCTAGAGAAGGAGAAATTATTGATATTGCTAGTGATTTGGCTATAATTGATAAAAGTGGTGCTTGGTATTCTTATAATGGTGAAAAGATTGGTCAAGGAAAAGAAAATGTTAAAATATTTTTAAAAGAAAATCCAGTTTTAAGAGATGAACTTGAACAAAAAATCAGAGAACATTATGGTTTTATAGAAAAAACAAAAGATAAAAAAGAAAAGAAATAAGAAAATGAAACCTATAAAGTAAGATAAAAAATGAACTTATTTTATAGGTTTTTATTATTATGGTAAGAAATTAAAATCAAATTAACTTGAAAATATTAATAGGAAATTTATTACAACATAGATTATTTAAATAGTGTATTTTACCTAAATAATTATAATTAGTTTTAATTTTTGCTTGATATTTGTTCTTACACATTATAATTATTTTATCATAAACTAAAATATGTATTTAATAATAAGAAATGGGGATGATAGAATTGCTTGGTAACTGTAATTGTAATGATGATTACAAAAAAATAAGGAAAAAAATAAATGAAGAACAAAAAAAGTATAAATTTTGTTATGTGCAAGGTCCAACAGGACCTAAAGGAGAAAGGGGAATCCCAGGACCTGTTAGTGTTGATGTTGGGGTTACAGAAACTGTGGAGCCATACGAAAATGCTAAAGTTGAAAATGAGGGAACAAATGAAGATGTGATTTTACATTTTAAAATACCTAGAGGTATGCAAGGTATTGAGGGGAAAATTGGTCCCCAAGGAATACCGGGGCCTAAAGGAGATAAAGGAGATATTGGCCCGCAAGGAATAAAAGGTGACAAAGGAGATCCAGGACCAGCAACTATTCAAGTTGGAAGTATAGAAACTGTGGACTCAAACAAAGAGGCTGAAGTAATAAATGTTGGAACACCGGTAGATGTAGTTTTAGATTTTAAAATACCAAAAGGAGAAAAAGGTGATAAAGGTGATGAAGGTCCTAGAGGTTTGCCAGGAGAAATAGGAAGAACTGAACATATTGCTATAGATGAAACGGAAACTTTAGAACCGGGTGAACCTGCTACTGTTATGGACACATTTGAAAATTGGGTACATCATCTTGCTTTTTCTATTCCAAAAGGAGAAAAAGGAGATGTCGGAGAAAAAGGTCCGCAAGGTCCTGCTGGCCCTCCCGGAAAAGAATTTATTTCTTCTTATGGAATTAGATATTCAATGTCCGATACTCAACTAAATTTGCCACAAGCAACAGATACAGTAATCCCATTGCCAGAAAAAGGAACGGCTTTTCTTACAGAATATCCTGATGATAATTCAATTAAAATTAAAGAAAATGGAGTTTATTTAGTATCATATTTATTATGTGGAGCAACGAATGAAGAATGTTCCCTAACTATGTCTGTTAGAGCAAATAATATATTACAACCCGCAACAAGTGCAACAAGTGAATTTAGTGCACAAATAATAAATAGTATTAGTGGGACAACCATTTTATCATTACAGACAAATGATCTTATAACACTGAATATTAAACCATCTAAGACAGTTACTATGAGGTTTAATGGGAGCACCAATGCTATGTTAAGTGTAACAAAAATACATTAAGAATAGGAAATCTATTCTTTTTTTTAAAATGATAATTATTTAATATTGATAATTTGTTAACGTGAGGTAATACAGATGACTGGATTTTGTTAAAAAATTAAAATTTTTTTAGGTCTGTATGATTTAATTATTTCGATTTGATTTTTTATCATAATTTATTATAAAGGAAGGTGATAGTATTCAAATATTGGATAATAATAAAGTTGTTGTAATGACAAACGATGAATTAAAACAAGTAATAAGCGAAGATAATAATTATGATTATATTTATTTAGGAAACGATATTGTTGCAACAGAAGGGTTTATAATAAATAGTAATAAAAGTAAGTTAACAATTGATGGGACTTATAATGATAAAAAATATACATATACAAATAATTTAAGTTTAGAAGAAAATGTTATAAAAGCAAGTACAACTAATAAAAAAATTGTATTAAAAAACATGAATATAGTTTGTTCAAATGGATATGGGGTTATATATGTTGTGTCTCATCCAAATTATTCTAATGTGCTTGTGGAATACAATAATGTAAACTTTAGTGGGATAGAGCTTTCACAAAATTATTATGGAACTACTAAAATTGTTGATTCAATCATAGAGATAAAAGATGTTAATAACGTTCCAGCCCAAAGAGCTTGTAATTCTAATAGGATTCTAATAGATGGAAATACTACAATATCAAATACTTCAACCACTAATACAATATTCTTTTTCAATGATGTTATTCCATCTTTAGTTAAAATTATGCCTAATAGTAGAGTGAATATTTCTACCCCAAAAGAATTTATGAATGGAACTAATAGACTTGATTTAACAATAGGGCATGGGGCAGAATTTCTATTGACTACTGGTAATGGATTTTCTAAAACAACAACTCATGGTGCGAGAAACGTCTTAGTTGAAGAAATGTCTGATTTTACATTTATTGAAAATAGTCATCAAAGAGTCCCAATGTGGAGTGTTTTTGGAGACTTTATAGTTAAAGAAGGGGCTAGTGTTTCAATATTAAATACATATATGACAACTCCAACAGATAACTATAATATATATTTTAAAGGAACAAATCAAAAGTTTATATTAGATAATCCAAAATATGTAAATATTTACACTAAAAAAGCAAATGTTGTATATACAAATAATCCTGTTGATTTTATATTTAAATTTACAAGAATTAATATGTGGATATATGCACTTGATTATACTTCTGCTTGCACACTTGATGATACTCCAGCATTTTATTGGTATAAAGAAAACAATTTGGCTAAAATAGTTGGTGTACTAAATAAGGATAATACTACTATTACATCCCATAATTTTACAGATACAGAATTAAATTCATTATCGGATATAAATAGTTTTTCGTTACAAGATAGAAAAATATTAACAATAGGATTACTTAAAGTAAATGTTCATCCAATTACAAATTCTACTAATACTATTTCAGGACATACTGTGCCATACGCAAATGTTAAAATAGAATTTGATAATGAAAGTTTAGTAGTATCAGCAGATGAAAATGGGTTATTTGAGGCAAGTATAAATTCTACTATTTCGGATAACACAAGAGTTAAAATAATATCTTGTTTAAATAAATCTTTTACTGAAAGAAATGTAACAATTCCATTTCTAGGAGAGTTAACTTTATTAAAAGCAACAGAAAATATTCCTTTTAGTATGTCATCATCATCCACTAAGCCAATTATTTTACCTAAGAAAAATAAAACGGTGGTAACAGTTGTTGATAGTAGAATTAATAGTACTAATTGGAAGTTATATATTAATTATACAAATCCAATGATGGAAGTATCTGGAAAGGTATTAATAGATTCATTAATTTTTAAAAAATTTAATAATGAAGAAATTGATTTGAAAACAAATAAAAAGTTAATATTTGAATCAAGTGATAGTGGTGGAAATGTAAATGTAAGTAATGTTACATTTTCCATTGATAAAGGATTATTTCTAAAACCTAGTAAGGATTTACTTGAAGGTGAAGATTATTCTACCAAAATTATTTGGAGTGTTGAGGAATAATGAATTTTGGAGATAATAAAAAGATATATAAAATAAATTGTAATGAGGTGAAATATGATACATGATTGTATTTATATAAAATTTTTTAGCAATGGGAATATGAACCCAAATAATTTAAAAGTTAAGTTAATAAATGAAGATGATAAGAGTGTTTATGATGGAAAAACAGATTTTTTTGGAAAAATAAAAATACCAATATGCAACAATAGAGTGTATAAGTTGATTGTATATTCTAATTTTTTAATATTAAAAATACCTTTAATAGCTAAAAAAAATGAAACTTATTGTATTAATATTAGTGATAATAAGATAAATCCTAAAAAACATCTTGTTACAATTATGTTAGTGGATAAATATAATCCAAGTATTAAAATTAAAGGAGGAGAAATAATAATATGGCAAGACATACAATCCCAATAACTAATGGTAAAGGAAGTATTGAATTAGTTAATGGAGTATACAATGCTACGGCTGTAGTAGGAGGTTATGATGCTTCCACTTTAGATCCAAAGCAAATTACCATAATTGAGGGAACAAATGATTATGCTTTTACTATAAGTGCAAAAGGTGTTTTAACGCTTCATGTAACTGATAGTGGAGATAAAGTTACTGGTGTTCAAATTATCGGAGCAAAATTTGTAAGAACTGATAGTACTGGTACTATAAATGGGGTAGAAGCTGTAACAGATTCTGATGGAAATGCAATATTTAGAAATGTTCCGTTTGCACCGTCTGGAAGTACTGAAATATATTATAAACAGATTACAAGTGATGGTGGACATACTTTTGATGATACTGTAAAATCTATTATTATGACCACATCAACTGAAACTGTTGAGATAGCAAATCCTGCAGCACCAGTTAGAAATATAATGCTTACTGATGTAAGTTTCCCTAATATACCAATAAAAGATGGTCAAATAATATTAGAAAATAACCAATAAAGAAGCAAATTTATATTTGTTTCTTTTTAATATACTAAGAAAGTCATGCTTTTATATGTATTTATTTAAAAAAGTTTCCACCAAAAACAATGCATTTAAAGACAAGTTTATTGCTATGCTTGTTTTTTTTCCATATAATAAGTAAAGAAAGGGAGTTTATTACTTAAGTGGGTTTAATAATATGAATGAGGTTCGATATGAAGAATAACGAAAGGAGGGTAACATAGAGAGAAAATAATATAATAATTGTAATGATTTAAAAATAAGAAAAATAGGAGGAGAGAGAAATGAATTTAAAAAAGACATTATTTATGGTGTTAGTAGCAGTAGTTAGTATTTTAGGAATAACCTCAGTTAATGCATTAACAATTAATGATGATGGTAAGTATACATTAATATTAACTAGCAGTGAAGAAAATGCTACTATTGATGGCGAAAATCAAAAAATTATAAAATTTAATGTTGCAGAAGGAGAAACAACAGTTAAATTATCAGAGTTAACTAATGGGATAGTACCATTTAATGGTAGAACTGAATTTTCACATTGGGGAAGTTTTACAGGGGAAAAGGTTAATGATGTAATAGCTTTAACTGAATTTAAATGGAGTGGTGATTTAGCAGATCAATCATATACAAATGGATTAACTCTGTATGCTAGTTTTTCAGATAAAATATTACAAGGAACAGGAACATATTATTTAACGCTTGACCCTTTTGCGGGTAAAGTAAATGGACAAAGCATTATAAAATTAACAAGTAAAAGTACAGAATTTAAAACAGTTGATTTAACAAAATATATTCCTGTAAGAAAAGGTTATACTTTTAGTGGGTGGGAACTAGATGGAAAATTTGTAACATCAATAGATTCTAGTTATTTTACTAATCGTGATTGCATAACTATTACTGCTACATATACTCAAGATTCCTTTAATGGTGATGGAATTGTATTAAAACTAAATGCTAATGGTGGTAAAATAGATGGCAAAGAATCTAATAGTTATGACTATATAGGTGGAGGAAATTCAGGAACAACGATGTCACTTTTACCATATATCCCAGTAAGAGAAGGTTATACCTTTAATGGTTGGAATACTAAAAAAGATGGAAGTGGAAATAATTATAAATATGTTTACTGGAGATTCTGGGATATAGATGAAAAAACAGATAAAGAGTTTGAAAAAGATACTAAAATAAAAGAAGAAAACGGTTATGAAAGATATAAAAATATAACTTTATATGCTTCTTGGATTAAAAATAATGAAATCAAAAATGATGGTGAAGTAAATGCTATTATTATATTTGATAAAGAAATAACTAAGAATTATGTATTGGATATTAAAGAAGTAGAAGTAAAAAAAGATCTTGCTAAGAAGAATATTAAATATATAGTTGATATTAACGTGCTAGAAAATGGTCAAGTTGTTAAAATTAATAATACCAAAATGAAAATAAAAATTGCTTTACCAGAAGATTTAAAAGGTTATTCTAAATATGAAGTAGTTTATATTTTGGATGGTGAAATAAAAGAAACTATAGAAGCAAAAGTAGAAAATGGATATATTGTTTTTGAAACGTCGCACTTAAGTCATTATGGAATAGTTGCTATCGAAGATAATAATAATATAGTTAATCCTAAAACTAATGATGATATTGTAATGTATTTTATTTCTAGTATTATATCACTAGTTGGTGTTACAGGTGTTTTAATTTATTATAAAAAAAACAAAACTAATTAATTTAATTATATTTTTATATAAATTAGTGATGAATAAATTTTTGGTATGAATTTAAAGATAATCAAAATCCTCATTTTAAAATAGAGGATTTTTGTTGTGTATATTTTATTACATTTATTTTCTTTTTGTTAGTAAAATTCTTTTATTAAAATTATTATGTTTTTCTTGACAATTATATCATTTTGTATTATTATCTATGGGTATTTACGTGAAAAAAGGGTGAAGTTTTATGGATAAGATAATAAATATTGCCGTAGTTGCACATGTTGATGCTGGTAAATCCACTTTAGTTGATGGACTGTTAAGACAAAGTGGTGTTTTTAGAGCAAATGAAGAATTAGTTGATTGTGTAATGGATAGTGGAGACCTTGAAAAAGAAAGAGGTATTACTATAACAGCAAAAAATTGTGCTATTAAATATAAAGATTATAAAATTAACATAGTTGATACTCCTGGTCATGCTGATTTTTCCAGTGAAATTGAAAGAGTTATAAAAACTGTTGATACAGTTATTTTACTTGTGGATTCTGCTGAAGGACCTATGCCTCAAACTAGATTTGTGCTAAAAGAAGCATTACAAAATAATTTAAAACCAATTTTATTTATAAATAAAATTGATAAAAAAGATGAGAGAGCTGAAGAAGTTGTTGATATGACATTTAATTTGTTTATGGAATTAGGTGCAACAGATGAGCAACTAGATTTTCCTATTCTTTATGGTAGTGCTAGAAGTGGTTATGCAATTTATAATATGAGTGATGAAGGTAAGGATTTAACGCCATTGTTAGAAACTATTGTAAATAATACTAAAGTTTTTGAAGGTAATGAGGCTGATCCATTACAATTGCAAGTATGTCAACTTGCATATGATGATTATATTGGTAGACTTGGTATAGGTAGAATTAACAAAGGTAAGATTAAGTCTGGTGAAACTGTTTCTTTAGCAACAAATGATGGAAAAGTTGAGTCTTTTCGTGTTACTAAATTGTTTGTTAATGAAGGCATTAAAAGAGTTGAGGTTCCTGTTGCTTATTTTGGAGATATCGTAACTGTTGCAGGGTGTTCAGACGTTTCTATTGGAGATACAATTTGTGAAAAGGATAATATTAATCCACTTCCTAAAATTGTGATTGAAGAACCAACATTATCAATGAATTTTTTAGTTAATAATTCTCCATTTGCTGGTCAAAGTGGTAAATTCTTAACAAGTAGACATTTAAAAGAAAGATTAGAAAAAGAACTTGAAACTAATGTAGGTTTAAAAGTTGAACAATTAGAAGGTGCTGATGGTTTTAAGGTAAGTGGTCGTGGTGAACTTCATTTATCAATTTTACTTGAAAATATGAGAAGAGAAGGATATGAATTATCTGTTTCTAAGCCTGAAGTTATTTTTAAAGAAATAGATGGTGAAAAATGTGAGCCATATGAAAAAGTTATTGTTAATGTACCAAATGAATATTCTGGAACTGTAATTAATTCTTTAAATGAAAGAAAAGGAATTATGCAAAGCGTTACACCTGGTGAAGTTGGATATACAAAATGTGAATATTTAGTTCCCACTAGAGGATTAATCGGTTATCGTGGTTTATTTATTACCGAAACAAAAGGTGAAGGTATTATGGTTCGTTCATTTGATTCTTATGGACCATATGCTGGAGTAATTTCTGGCCGTAAAAATGGTGTTTTAGTTTCAATGGTTAATGGTACAACTTTTGGTTACTCATTATTTAACTTAAGTAGTAGAGGTACGATGATAGTAGACCCATCAACGGATGTTTATATTGGTATGATCGTAGGCATTGCTAATAAAGAAGGCGATTTAGATGTTAATCCTTGTAAGAATAAAGAACTAACTAATACTAGAAGTGCTCATGCTGATGAAGCAATAGTATTAAATAAAGCTAAGAAATTTACTTTGGAAGAAGCGTTGGAATTTATTGAAGATGATGAATATATTGAAATAACTCCAACAGAAATAAGACTTAGAAAAAAATATTTAGATCCAAAAGAAAGATATAGAAGAGCTCGTTAATATGCGACTCTTTTTTTGCGATTTTTTCTGTGAAAATCATATATTTTTCTTTTATTTTTGTAAAAGATGTGGTATAATTTATTTATCAGTTTTAAGTGGGCAGAAAATCCCACTTTTATTATTAGTTATGGAGGTGTTTATGAAACTAGTTTTGGAGAAACTTAAAATTGATTTACAGGAAAAATTAGATAGCGAGGAAATAATAGTTGATGATGTAACTTTTGAAGAGAAAGGAAAGTATCATTTTTTAACGGTTACTTTAGATAAAATCGGAGGAATTGATTTAGAAACTATTGTTGATGCAACAAAAATTGTAAATGAAGTAGTAGATAAAGCTGATATAACTGATGATAGTTATATACTAGATGTAGTAAGCAAAGAAAGAGGAGAGTAAAATGAATGGTAAAGAATTAATTAAGGCGTTAAATAATTTAGTAGAAGAAAAAAATATAAGTGCTGATGTAATATTTGAAGCGTTAGAATTAGCACTTCAAACAGCGTATAAGAAAAATTTCAATTCAAAAACTAATGTTAGAGTAAATATTAATCGTGAAACAGGAGATATTAAAGTTTATTCCTATTATGTGGTTGTACCTGAAATTGATGAAGGTAAAGTTGTAGAAGATGAAGAAGGTAATGTTACTAAAATAGAACCTGAAATAAATAGAGATGCCCAAATATTACTTGAAGATGCTATTAAAATAGTTCCAACTATAAAAATTGGTGAAACTATTGAAGAAGAAGTAACACCAAAAGATTTTGGAAGAGTGGCAGCTGGTACTGCTAAACAAGTAGTTATGCAAAAAATAAGAGAAGCAGAAAAAAATAGCGTTATTGAAGAATTTTCTGATAAACAAGATGAATTAATGGTTGGTATGGTTGCTATGGAAGATCAAAATAACTATTATATAGATCTAGGTAGAACAAGAGGAATACTTCCTAAAAAAGAAATAATACCTGGAGAACAAATTGTTATGGGATCAAGTATTAAAGTTTATGTAAGTAAAGTTGAAAGTGGACCAAAAGGACCAATTATTAAATTGTCTAGAAAAAATTATGGTTTTGTTAAAAGATTATTTGAACATGAAATACCTGAAGTTGCAAATGGTACAATAGTTATTACGCAAGTTGTTAGAGAAGCTGGTGTTCGTACAAAAGTAGCTTTATATTCAACTAACGATAGGATTGATGCAATTGGTTCATGTATCGGGGAAAGAGGTTCAAGAATTGCTGGTATTTTAAAAGAATTAAAGGGTGAAAAAGTAGATTTAGTTTTATATAGTGAAGACCCTGTAGAATTTATTAAAAATGCTATGACACCTGCAAAAGATGTAATAGTATCAATTCCAGATGCTGAAGAAAGAAATGCATTAGTAATAGTTAATAATGATAATTTATCACAAGCAATTGGTAAAAAAGGAAGCAATATTAAATTAGCTAGTAAGTTAACCAAATATCATTTAGAAATTAAAACAATGGAAGAAATTCAAAAAGCAGGTAATAATTAATGAAAAAAATTCCAATGCGTTCATGTGTTATAACTAAAGAAAAATTACCCAAAAAAGAACTTATTAGGGTAGTTAGAACACCAGATGGTGAAGTAATTATTGATGTTAGTGGTAAAGCTAATGGACGTGGAGCATATTTAAAAAAAGATATTGAGGTTATAAAAAAAGCTAAAAGTAATAAATTATTAAATAGGGTATTAGAAGTGGAAATACCTGATAAAATATATGAAGAATTAGAAGAAATAATAAAAAAATAAAGAAAGGTTGTGATTAAATGAAAGTTTCAGAATATGCAAATGATGTAAATTTATCAGTGGCAGAAATATTAAAGAAATGTCATGAGTTAGCAATTAATGTTAATAATAAGGACGATTATTTAACAGATGATGATATTATTATGCTAGATAATACTATTAATTTAATTTCTACGGATGATGAAATTACTTTTGAAGAAGAAGAAGATATTGAAGATAAAGTTGATGAAATAATGACTTCTTCAAGAGTAGATAAAAGTATGAAAGATAGTGTATCAAAAGAAAAATTAAAGAAAAAAGATACAAGTAAACAAGATTTTAATTTAAAGAAAAAAGAAATGTATAAGCATAAGAATAAACTTATGAAAAATGAAACAGATGAAAATATTGTTTTATATAAAAATGGTATGAGTGTTTCTGAATTTGCAAATGTTTTAAATGTTGGTGGAGCTGAAATAATTAAAAAATTAATGGAAAATGGTTTAATGTTAAGTTTAAATCAACCAATTGATTTTGAAAATGCAGAAATAATAGCACTTGATTATAAAAAGACTTTAAAAAGAGAGGAAACTCAAGATGTTACTAATTTTGAATCTTATGAAATAATTGATAAAGAAGAAGATTTAGTTAAAAGACCTCCGATAGTAACTATAATGGGACATGTTGACCATGGTAAAACTACATTGCTTGACTATATTAGAAATACCCACGTGGTTGATAAAGAATTTGGGGGAATTACTCAACATATCGGAGCTTATCAAACTAAATATAAAGATGAACTTATAACATTTATTGATACGCCTGGTCATGCTGCTTTTACAGAAATGCGTGCAAGAGGAGCATCAGTTACAGATATAGTTATAATAATTGTTGCTGCAGATGATGGGGTTAAACCACAAACTAAAGAAGCAGTTGATCATGCATTAAGTGCAAATGTGCCAATAATTGTAGCTGTTAATAAAATAGATAAACCAGATGCCAATATTGATAGAGTTTTAACAGAAATGGCTGAAATTGGAATTACACCTGAGGCTTGGGGCGGAGATATTCCGTTTATAAATATATCTGCTCATACTGGTGAAGGCGTTGAATTATTACTAGAAACAATTCTTACAATTGCGGAGGTTAATGAACTTAAGGCTAATCCAAATCGTTATGCTGTTGGAGCTGTTATTGAATCTCGCCTTGATAAGAATGTCGGAGGTATTGCTTCGTTCTTAATTCAAAATGGTACGCTTAGACTTGGAGATCCAATTGTTGTTGGTACAAGCTATGCAAAGGTAAGAACAATGAAAAATGATCGTGGGGAATCTATCGTTCTTGCTGGGCCATCAACACCGGTAGAAATTACTGGTTTAACAGAAAATCCATCTGCAGGGGATAAATTCATGGCTTTTGAAACAGAAGCAGAAGCTAAAGAAGTAGCAGAAAAAAGAAAAGATGCTGCGAAAATGAATGCTGGAAAAGATAAAAAAGTTTCATTAGATGATTTATTTGCATCAGTTGATGCTGGTAATAAAGAAATAAATGTTGTTTTAAAAGCAGATGTTCGTGGTTCTGAAGAAGCTGTTAAAAATGCTTTAGAAAAAATTAAAGAAAAAGATGTATCTGTTAAAGTTATCAGAAGTGGTATTGGTGCTATTAGTGAATCTGATGTTGTGCTTGCTAGTGCATCAAATGCTATTATTATTGGATTTAATGTTGTTGCATCAAATAATGCTAAGGATATTGCTAAAGATAACAATATAGATATTAGATTATATACAATTATTTATAAATTAGTTGAAGATATTGAAGCCGCTATTAATGGTATGTTAGATCCTGAATATGAAGAAAAAGTATTAGGTTCTGCCGAAGTTAGAAAAATATTTAAATTCTCTAAGATAGGTAATATAGCTGGTTCTTATATAACAAGTGGTATTGTTAAAAATGGAGCAATGGCTCGTGTTATTCGTGATGGAGTTGTTATAGCAAGTGATGAGGTTATAGCTTCTTTACAAAGAGAAAAAGATACAGTTAAAGAAGTTAAAAAAGGCTTTGAATGTGGTATTACTTTAGAAAAATTCAATGATTTTAAAGAAGGCGATACTATTGAAGCATATGAAATGGTTGAGGTAAAACATGCCTAAGTATAAAATTGCCAGAATTGCTAGTGATATTCAAAGATATCTTGGAGAAATATTAATCAATGAAGTTAATGATGAAATACTTAAAAGTATTACTATTACTGGTTGTGATGTAACTAATGATTTAAGTTATTGCAAAATATATTTTACTTCTATTATGGATATGGATGAAAAATCCTTAGAAAAAGAAGTCAATGAAGCTGCACCATTTATTCGTGGTAAGTTAAGCGAAAAATTAGAAATTAGACATACACCAGAGCTCAAATTTATTTTTGATAAATCTATTGCTTATGGCGAAAAAATAGAAAAAATCATTGATAGTCTTGAAGGGTAGTTTAATATGGATCAACTAATAGTTGTAAATAAACCAGAAGGTTATACAAGTAGAGATGTTGTTAATAAATTAAGTAAAATATTAAATACTAAAAAAATAGGACATACAGGAACTCTAGATCCAATAGCAACTGGAGTTCTTGTTTGTTTAACTGGTAAATATACTAAGCTTGTAGATTTATTAACTTCCTTAGATAAAGAATATATTGCAGAAATAAAATTAGGTATTAAAACAAATACTGGTGATGTAACTGGAAATGCAATAGATAAAAGTAATAAAGTCTTTTTAAAAAATAATATTCTAGATGTAATAGAAAAATTTCCTAAAAAATATTTACAAACTGTTCCTAAGTATTCTGCTGTTAAAATTAATGGTAAAAAATTATATGAATATGCAAGAGAAAATATAGATATTGAATTACCTAAAAGAGAAGTAAGTATATATAATTTAGAATTAATTAGTTTTAATGAAGATATTATAAAGATTAAAACTAAAGTATCTAAAGGGACATATATTAGAAGCTTAATTGAAGATATATGTGAAATGTTAGGTACAGTTGGATGTATGAAAAGTTTAGTTAGAACTCATCAAGGGATATTTGGAATTGATGAAGCATATACATTAGATGATATACAAAATAATAATTTTATTGGTAAAAATATTCATGAGTTTTTAGATTATCCTTGTATAAATGTTGAAGAATGTAATTTAAAAACAGTATTAAATGGTGGTAAAATAAGTAATATATATAATATTAAAGATAAAGTTATTATGATGTATAATAATAAAGATTTAGCTATATATGAAGTTGATGGAGAAACTCTAAAACCTTATGTGATGTTTTAGAGTTTTTTTGGTGTCAAGTAATGTAAATAAATATATATAAAAGTGATTTGAAGTGGTATAATATTTAATAGGAGATAGTTCTATGAAGAAATTTAAATTAAGAACATTTTATTTAAGTGTTATAATGTTTGTTGTTTTATTATATTTAGAATTGATATTTAGATTGTTATGTAATATTGAAATATTTAATATTAGTATTTTATATGTAATAATATTTGATTTATTTATGACATTACTAATATGTATTATAGGAAAGTTATTTAATCGAAAAGTTAATAAAATAATGTTTTTAAGTGGATTATTTTTATTAGGGCTTTTGTATAGTATTCAACTATGTGTATTTAAAATGTTTGGTTTTTATTTTGATTGGACATTAATTGGAGCAAGTGGACAAATTGCTTCTTTTGCAGGTGATGGTTTAAATTTAGTTATTGCTAATTTAATTGGACTTATTTTAAATTTTATGCCATTTATATTATTTTCAATTTATAATAAAATTATTGTGATAGAAAAAGATGATTTAAAAACTAATATTGTTAAAATAATTTTATGTATTTTAACTTGTTTATCATTTTATGGTATTTTAAATATAGATAAAAAAGAAATTAATTCTCCATATAAGTTATATACAAGTGTTAATAATATTGATTTAAATGTAAGAACTTTTGGGGTAGTAAATGCTTTCTTTATAGATACTTATAGAAATATATTTGGATTTGAAGAAATAATTGATACACCAAATAAACCAACAGAAGATGTAATAAATAATGATGGTAAAGATAATAATGATGTAAAGGATTATGGGTATAACAATTTAGATATTGATTTTGATAAACTAATAAGTAGTGAAAGTAATAAAAATATTAAAGCAATGCATGAATATTTTAAAAGTGAAAGTGGTACAAAAGAAAATATGTATACTGGATACTTTAAAGGTAAAAATCTAATTTTATTTATGGCTGAGAGTTTTAATGAAATAGCAGTTAGAGAAGATTTAACTCCAACATTATATAAACTTGTTAATAGTGGATTTGTTTTTGAAAACTTTTATACTCCGACAATTAGTAGTACGATTGGGGGAGAATTTCAAGAACTTACTGGTTTAGTAGCAGCATCAGGTTTTTTAAGCCCTTGGAAAACTGGAACAAACTATTATCCATTTGGTATTGGTACAATATTTAAAAATATGGATTATAATACATTTGCTTATCATGATCATAGCGTTTATTTTCAAAATAGATATATTTATTTAAAATCTTTAGGTTTTGATAATTTTAAAGGATGTTTTAATGGATTAGAAAAAAGTATTAATTGTCATACTTGGCCAGAATCAGATGTAGAAATGATTAATGCAACGATGGATGATTATATTAATAGTGATAAACCTTTCTTTACATATTATGTAACTGTTAGTGGACATGGTGGTTATACATTTTCATCTAGTGCCACGGCAAAAAAACATTATAATGAAGTTAAAAATTTAGATTATAGTGAAAAACCAAAGGCTTATTTGGCAGCTCAAATAGAACTTGATAGAGCTTTAGAAATATTAATTAAAAAACTAAATGATGCTGGAGTATTAGATGATACAGTTATTGCTTTAGTTGGAGATCATTATCCATATTATTTAAGTTTAGATGAAGTAAATGAAATATCATCTTATAAAAAAGATGGTGTAATTGAAGTAAATAAAAGTAATTTTATATTATGGAATAATAAAATGGAAACTATTAAAATAGATAAAGTAGGTAGTCAAATAGATGTTTTACCAACTCTATATAATTTGTTTGGAGTTAAATATGATTCAAGGCTTATTATTGGTAAAGATATTTTAAGTACAGAGCCAGGTCTTGCAATATTTGGCAATAGAAGTTGGGTTAGTGATAAAGGTAAATATTTTTCTCAAAGTAAAAAGTTTGTTCCAAATGAAGAAAAAAATGTAAGTAATGATTATATTACTTACATGAATAGTGTTGTTAATAATAGAATGTCAATGAGTAAAAATATTATGGTAAATAATTATTATAAGAAAGTATTAGGTGATTAATATGTGTGGTATATGTGGGATAATTAGAAAAGGTGACAATAAAGATATTATCAAAAAAATGAATGACAGAATTATGCATCGTGGACCAGATGGAGAAGGTTATTACATTGATGGTAATGTTGCTTTTGGTCATCGTAGATTATCAATTATTGATCTTTCAACTGGCGATCAACCAATATATAATGAAGATAATAGTGTTGTAACAGTTTATAATGGAGAAATTTATAATTATCTTGAGTTACGAGGCGAACTAGAATCTTTAGGTCATGAGTTTAAAACAAAGAGTGATACCGAGGTATTAGTCCATGGATATGAAGAATGGCATACAGATTTACCAAAACACTTAAGGGGAATGTTTGCTTTTGCTATCCATGATAAGAATCGTAATGAAATATTTTTAGCACGAGATAATTTTGGTATTAAACCACTTTATTATGCAAAGATGAATGATAGTTTTATGTTTGCATCAGAAATTAAATCTTTCTTAGATGTTCCAGATTTTAAGAAAGAATTTAATGAAGATATATTAGAAACTTACTTAGAATTTAGTTTTGTACCTACGAATGAAACATTTTTTAAAGGTGTTTATAGATTAGATGCCGGATGTAGTTTATTATATAAAGATAAAGATATAAAGATAAATAAATATTTTAAATTAGATTTTAAAGAAGATACAATGAGTTTTACAGATGCTGTTAAAAATATTAGTGATGTTATGGAAGATAGTGTAAAAAGACATTTAATAGCAGATGTTGAGGTTGGTTCATTTCTATCTAGTGGAATTGACTCATCATACATTGTATCTTTAGCAAAGCCAGATAAAACATACACAGTTGGGTATGAAAATAAAAAATATGATGAAATAAATTATGCTAAAGATCTAGCAGGTAAATTAGGTATAAAAAATGAAAGCAAAATAATTAAAAAAGATGAGTATTTAGATGCTATACCTAAGATTATGTATCATTTAGATGAACCTACGAGTGATCCTGCAGCAATATCATTATATTTTGTTGCTAAACTTGCAAGTCGTGATTTAAAAGTTGTGTTATCAGGTGAAGGCGCTGATGAGTTTTTCGGAGGATACAACTATTATAGAGAAGAGGTTGATTATAAATTTTATAATAAAATTCCTTTTTGTATTAGACATGCAATTGGAAAAGTTGCTGGTTTGTTTCCAGAGGTAAGAGGTTTTAATTTTCTAGTAAGACGTGGAGAAAAGTTAGAAAATAGTTATATCGGTGTTAATAGAAATTTTTCAGAAAAAATGGCTAGAAAAGTATTAAGAAAAAATTATGAATTAAAAGCAATTGATGTAACAAAAGATGTCTATAATGAATTTAAAGATTATAGTAATATAGATAAAATGCAAGCAATTGATATTAATTTTTGGTTAATGAAAGATATTTTACTTAAAGCTGATAGAATGACTATGGCATCATCTATTGAAGGAAGAGTTCCATTTATTGATAAAGAAGTATTTAAAGTAGCATCAAAACTACCTTTTGATTATAAAGTTACTAAAGAAAATACTAAAGTAGCTTTAAGAGAAGCAGCAAGAAAAGTTATTCCAACTGATGCATATAAAAAGAAAAAATTAGGTTTTCCAGTACCTATCAGAGAATGGATTAAAGATGGAGCATTTAAAGAAGATATTGAAAAAACAATAAATAGTGATGTTGCTAATAAATATTTTAATGTTAAATTTTTAAATAAATTATTTAATGAACATTTAAGTGGTAAGAAAGATAATTATAGAAAGATTTGGACAGTTTATACATTTATAAAATGGTATCAAGTATTTTTTGAAAATGAATAATTAAAGGAGATAAAATGGAATATGTGATTGTTGGGCTACTTGGAGTAGTTATAGTACTTTTACTAGTGCTAGTTTTAAGAAAGAATAATAATAACAATAATGAAATGACTGAAAGACTTGGTCATTTTGAAGCAAATATTAATAAAGAAATCGGAGAGTTTAAGTTTGGTTTTTCAAAAGTTTTAACTCAAGATTTTGAACTTTTAAATGAAAGAATTGAAAAGAAGTTAACATTAATTAATGATAGAGTTAATGAACGACTTGACCAAAACTTTGAAAAAAGTAATAAAACATTTATGAATGTTTTAGAAAGATTAAATAAAATAGATGAAGCTCAAAAGAAAATTGATAGTTTAAATGGAGAAATTGTTTCACTTCAAGGAGTTCTTACTGATAAGAAAACTCGTGGTACATTTGGAGAAGTAAATTTAGAATATATTTTAAATAATGCTTTTGGAAGTAATAAAAATGGTATTTATAAAACACAAGTTAAACTTTCTACTGGTGTTATTGCAGATGCTATTCTTTATGCTCCATCACCTTTGGGTACAATTGCAATTGACTCTAAGTTTCCTTTAGAAAACTATCAAAGAATGACGGATAGAACTAAGACTAAAGAAGAAAGAGATTATTATGAAAAAATGTTTGTTCAGGATGTAAAAAAACATATTAATGATATTAGTGAAAAGTATATAATACCTGGAGAAACAACTGATGAAGCTATTATGTTTTTACCCGCAGAAGCTTTGTTTGCAGAAATTAATGCTTATCATGCTGAGTTATTAAATTATGCTTATAGTAAAAAAGTATGGATTGCGGGTCCAACAACATTAATTAGTACTGTTTCTATTATTAGTATGATACTTAAAAATATGGAAAGAGATAAATATGCTAAAGTTATTCATGAAGAATTAAACAAATTAAGCGTAGAATTTTCTAGATATAAAGATCGTTGGGATAAACTTGCTAGAAGTGTTAAAACTGTAAATCAAAGCATTGATGAACTTCATACCACAAGCGAAAAAATTACTAAGAGATTTGATAGTATTAATAGTGTTGATTTAGATAAGTTGGGTAATAAAGAAGATAATATAGAAATGATTGAGATGAATTAATCTCAATTATTTTTTTATTATTGAATTTAAATATGGCTTTTTTTGTCAGTTCTGTAAAAAATGTAATCGACACTAGTGTTATAGTAATTAGCTAAAAGTCTTAGGTATTCAATTGGAATATTTTTTTTCTAGTTCATATTTACTATAATTGGATTGATCTATTTTTAAATAGTCCGCGATATCTTTTTGATATAAATCTTTGTCTTTTCGTAATTCTTTTAATCTATTCATACTTATCACTTATAAGGATATTAACGTAGTTATAATTTAACTATTGACAAGTATGAAGAATTTACCTATAATTTGTTTATGATAGGTAAACAGTAACTATGGAGGTAAAAATGAAAAACAAAAAACAAGCAATAATATTAAGTGTAATAGCAAGTATAGCCCTACTTGTATTAA
>ERZ773181.1349-NODE-1349-length-20118-cov-5.696805_pt1 | contig 20118 bp, 10 predicted proteins | sample MGYA00581001_ERZ773181 | MGnify/ENA primary metagenome ERZ773181 (study PRJEB29015, sample SAMEA2737780) | human gut metagenome | biome: human gut; feature: human-associated habitat; material: faeces | place: China | collected 2012 ... | reverse complement strand
TGCCGGTCGACCTGCAGGCAAAACTGCTGCGGGTGCTCGAAAGCGGAGAATTCATCAAAGTAGGCGAAACGAAACCCACGAAAGTCAACATGCGCGTTATCGCCGCGACCAACCGCGACCTGCCCGCAGAGATCGCAGCGGGCAACTTCCGCGAAGACCTCTATTACCGGCTCTCCGTTTTCCAGATCAAACTGCCTTCGCTCGGCGAACGTCCGTCCGATATCGACGAGTATGCCCGCCATTTCACGAACGTCTTTGCCGCGAAGATGGACAAGCCCGTCGAAACGATCGAGCCCGGCTACCTGGAGCTCCTGCGGCGCCATCCGTGGCGCGGCAACATCCGTGAGCTGCGCAACGTGGTCGAACGCAGCATGATTATGGCTTCGGACGGTGTACTCCGGGCCGAAGACCTGCCCGTCGCGACCAAGGCTCAGCCATTCCCCTCCAGCCACTTCAGGAAGTCGTCGACCCGCGACCGGCTCACCACCATCTCGAACTCCGGACGCGGACGTGCCGTGATCTTCAGCCGGTTGCCCAGGTATTTCACGATGCTGACGATCGCCGGCATGGCGATGATGCAGCTGCGCGATATGCGGAAAAACCGCCCGGGATCCAGTTCGTCCGAAAGGACGTCGAGCGACTGATCCATGATGTAGCGGTTGTTGTCGTTCGTGACAAGGTAGGTGTTTTTCTCTTCCGAGTAGAAATAGGCGATGTCGGTGGTCTGCACCGGGACGATCCGGTCGTTGAAACGCACGACATAGCGCTGTTTGTATTCGCGCGGGCTGCGGATTGCGTTCAGCAATACGTCGGGGTCGATGCCCCCGCTCCGCACACGGCAACGTTCCACGGCACGCCGCAGCGCCGCGAGGTCGATCGGTTTGAGCAGGTAGTCGATGCTGTTGACCTCGAACGCCCGCACGGCGTAATTGTCATATGCGGTGGTCATGATGACCCGCGCCGTTACGTCCGCCTGGCGGAATATCTCGAAGCAATCCCCGTCGGAGAGTTCCACGTCCATGAAAATCACATCGGCACTGTTCCCCGGCGTGCGCAGCCAGAGCACCGTTTCCCTGACCGAGCCGGTCGTCCCGACGATCCGTACGTCGGGAAAATGCTGGGTCAGCGCTCGCGCCAGGTTTGCCTGGGCCATCATTTCGTCTTCTACGATCAGTACGTTCATATTACAGCAACGGTAAGGTGACACAATATTCGGTATCGGTACGGCGTATCCCGATCGGGATGCCCGACAGGTCGAGGTACTGCTGGCGGATGTAGTTCAGCCCCACACGGGTCGAGGGGTTGCCGGATACCTTCAGCTGAAGGTTGTTCGACACCGTCACGGCCTCGGCCACGGCGACGATGCGGATCACCAGCGGCCGGTCGGCCCCCACCGAGTTATGCTTGATGGCGTTTTCGATCAGCAACTGCACCGAGCAGGGCAGGACATGGCGGTTCATGGCCTCATCCGAAATGTCGGTCTCCACGCGGAACCCTTCGGGGAAACGCACCTGTAACAGGTCGACGTACATCCCCACGAAGGCCATCTCCTCGCGCAGGCGCACGAGTGTCTCCTCCTCGTTCTGGAGCATGTAACGGTAAATGCCCGCCAGTTTATGGATGTAGGCGCTGGCCTGCTCCGTGCGCTGCTCGCAGACCAGGCAGTCGAGGATATTGAGCGAGTTGAACAGGAAATGGGGGTTGACCTGCTGTTTGAGTTTCATGTAACGGAACTGCGCCTGGTGCGCCTTGCCGCGCTCGGCACGCAGCACGGCACGTGCGACCAGGGCGTAATCGACCATAAATACGACCGAATAGAGGGTCACCTCGACCAGCAGGGTGACGATCCACAGTTGCAGGAACTCCCGTGCGGTGAACGAGCGGTCGAAGGCGAACGGCAGGTGCAGCCCCGTAATGAGCGCCACGCAGGCCGACGTGAGCAGCACGAACAGAAGGAAGGCCGCGATTTCGGCGATCGGGCCGTGTCGGGTTTCACGCCTGCGCGTATGCCGGACATAGATGATATTGACGCACAGCAGGATAATCAGTGCCGCGGAATTGGAAGCCAGCAAGTCGGCCATGTGGTAGAGGCGGTCTGTGGAAAAGGAGGGCGAGGCGAAAAGCTCGACATAGGCCAGCCTCAGCACGAAAATCCCCCCCACGGCCAGCAGCAACCCGATGCGGGGCGTCCAGGCCGAGGAGCGGCTCGCCGTGTCGTCGCCGCGGCGGAACAACTTGGTGAACCACACGATGCTCCAGCCCAGGATCTCGGAGGTGATGAAGGTCGAGACGGCATGCACCACGGGCGAGGCGTGCAATAACAGCTCGATCAACTGCGCACCGCCCGTACCCAGCAGGTAGCCGATCACGTTGACGACGATCACGCTGGCAGCGGTGAACTCCACGTTCAGTCCCCGTTTGAGGCAGATCAGCACGATCAGCACGATCGTCAGCAGCGTCAGCACCAACTCGTCGTTGATCCCCGCCAGATGGCACGAAAGGGCGACCACGGCATGGAGCACGGCGAACAGGTGGATGATTCCGGACACTTTGAGCGATCGCATATAGGCTGACTGAGGCTGTATTAAAGTATATACGGGTTTCGTTTATTACGAATAAAGGTAGTGTTTTTCCGCGGAAATTCCAAATCGTCCCCCGCGGGCTACCGTTCGTCGCAAAAATCCGCCCGTTCATCCGGCTGAACCTTCCGTTCGTCGCCCTGCGGTTCGCCGTCCGGATTTTTTTATTAAAATTTGTATAACCTGAAAACCAACCGAAAAACCGAAATGACCAAGCCTAAACTCTCATTTTGGCAGATTTGGAACCTCAGCTTCGGCTTCCTCGGCGTGCAGATCGGATATTCGCTCCAGAATTCCAACACGTCGAGCATCTTCGAATCGCTGGGGGCAGATGTCAGCCACCTGAGCTACTTCTGGCTGGCGGCACCGCTGGCCGGCATGATCGTCCAGCCCATCGTGGGGCTTTTTTCCGACGGCACCTGGACGCGCTGGGGCCGCCGCATCCCCTACATCCTGGGCGGGTCGCTGATCTCGGCGCTGGCGCTGGTGCTCATGCCCAACTGCCCCAAACTGCTCGCCTTCGCCCCGCTCGCCATGGGGGCTTTCATCCTGCTGTTCATGGATTTGTCGTTCAACGTCACGATGCAGCCCTTCCGGGCGCTGGTGGCCGACATGCTCGACGATTCGCAGAAGACACAGGGCTACGTGGTACAAACCTTCCTGATAAACCTCGGTGCGGTCGTCGGCGCTATCCTGCCGCTCGTCATGACATGGCTCGGCGTGTCGGACGAGGCCGCTCCGGGGCATGTTTCGCCGCACATCGCCTACTCCTACTATGCCGGGGGCGCGATCCTGCTGCTCACGGTGCTCGTCACCTCGTTCAAGACACGGGAATATCCGCCCGGGGAGTTCGCCCGCTACAACAACCTCTCCGAGGAGGACGCCAAACCGATGAGCTTCGTCGGCCTCATGCGCAACGTCCCCGGCGTGATGGTGCGGCTGGGCGTCACGCAGTTCTTCTCGTGGGCGGCGCTCTTCCTGATGTGGACTTACCTCAAACCCGCCATCACGGGTGTAGTCACCGACCATGCCACGGGCGAAGTGCTCTCGGCCGGCGCCACGCAGACATGGGTCGGCGTGCTCAACGGCACCTACCCCATCCCCGCCTGCATCGCCGCCCTGTTCCTCGGGCGCGTCGCCGCGCGCTACGGCAACAAACCCGTCTACGCTGCCTGCCTGCTCGCCGGGGCGCTGGGCTTCGCGGGGTTGTGCCTGCTGCACGACCAGTACGCGCTGATGCTCCCGATGGTGGGGATCGGCATCGCCTGGGCGGGCATCCTCGCCATGCCCTACGCCATCCTGTCGCGCGCGGTCGAGCCACGCCGCATGGGCGTATACATGGGTATCTTCAATTTCACGATCACCGTCCCCCAGATCGTCATCGGACTGACCGGCGGTGCCATCGTCAAGTACTGCTTCGCCTCCGATGCGGCCGACATGCTGGCGCTCGCCGGGGTATTCATGCTGCTGGCCGCCGTGTCGGTCTTCCTGGTCAAAGAACACAAGGCCCAATGACCTACAATCCATAAAATCAACTTATAAACTAACCAAAATTCTTATGAAACGATTTTTAACTATGTGTGCGGGTATCTTGCTCATATGTCAATTTACCCCCCCCCTCACGCTGGCGCAAAACGCTGGTTATGAGGTAAAAGGCGTAGTTGTCGACAAGTCCGGGATGCCGATCCTGGGCGCTACCGTCGTCGAAAAGGGCACGACCAACGGTGTCTCGACGGGCATCGACGGCGACTATGCCATCCGCGCCGCCGGCCCCGAGTCGGTCATCGAGGTCAGCTATGTCGGTTACAAGACCGTCAGCCTGGTGGCCAGTTCGTCGCTGCTGGCGCACCTCACGCTCGAAGAGGATGCCATGGGTATCGACGACGTGGTGGTGATCGGCTACGGTACGGTCAAGAAGAACGACATGACCGGTTCGGTCGTGGCGATCAAGGCCGAAGAGTTCAACCGCGGCGCCGTGGTCTCCACACAGGACATGCTCAAGGGTAAGGTTCCGGGCGTGCATATCATCCCCGGCGACGGAGGCCCCGGATCGAGCGCCACCATCCGCGTGCGCGGTGCGGCTTCGCTCAACGCCTCGAACGACCCGCTGATCGTGATCGACGGGGTGCCCATCGCAGTCGACGGCGGCAAGGGTATGGCCAACCCGCTGGAGACGATCAACCCCAACGACATCGAATCCTTCACCGTGCTCAAGGACGCTTCGGCGGCGGCCATCTACGGTTCGCGCGCCTCGAACGGCGTCATCCTCGTCACCACCAAGAAGGGGCGCGGCAACACGCCCCGCGTATCGTACAGCGGCAGCGTGAGCGTCCAGACCAACTCCGACGAGCTGCCCGTGATGTCGCCCGGCGAGTTCCGCACCTACATCGACCAGGTATACCCCGCAGGTACGACCACGGGCGACAAGGTGCAGTCGATGCTCGGCGACAAGAACACCAACTGGCAGGACTTGGTCTTCCGCACCGCCATTTCGCATGACCACAACGTCAGCCTGATCGGCAACATCAACGATAGGATGCCCTACCGCGCATCGGTGGGCTACACCAACCAGCAGGGTACGCTCGAAACATCGAAATACGAACGCGGGACGCTCGACCTGAGCCTCTCGCCCAACTTCTTCGACAAGCACCTCACGGTCAACCTCAACGCCAAGGGCGTCATCACGTCGCAGCGCTACGCCTCGGGCGGCGTGGTGGGTTCGGCGGCCTTCTTCAACCCCACGATCGACCCCTATTTCCGCAACGACGACGGTTCGATCGACTACACGACCACCAACGGATACTGGAACTACGGATCGGGCCGCGGCGAGGACTTCACGCCCAACACCCTGCTGGGCGCAGGCCCGCTCTCGCAGCTCTACGACCGCGACAATACGGCGCGTGCCAAGCGTTTCATCGGCAACGCCCAGATCGACTATAAGGTTCACGGCTTCGAGGCGCTGCGCTTCAACCTCAACCTCGGCCTCGACGTATCGAGCGCCAAGACCTACGACGGCGTGAACCCCGGCTCGTTCCAGGCATACACCGACACCGAGGCCCGCGGCTGGGGACAGTATTCGTGGACGACGAACTTCCGCCGCAACCAGCTGCTCGAATTCTACGCCAACTTCAATAAGGAGTGGGGCATCCACCACCTCGACGTGATGGCCGGTTATTCGTGGCAGCATTTCTACAGCTCCGACCACTCGGTATCCTATTTCAACGAGACGCACGAGCAGAAGGGCGAGGATTCGCGCTACCCGTTCAACCGCCAGGAGAATTATCTGCTCTCGTTCTACGGACGCCTGAACTATTCGATCGCCTCGAAATACCTCTTCTCCTTCACACTGCGTGACGACGCCTCATCGCGTTTCTCGAAGGATACCCGCTGGGGCCTCTTCCCTTCGGGCGCCTTTGCGTGGAACATCGCCGAGGAGAATTTCCTGAAGGATTCGCGTGCCGTCTCGGCCCTCAAGCTGCGCGTCAGCGTGGGGCAGACCGGGCAGCAGGAGATCGGCTCCAATTATCCCTACCTGGCGCGTTACTACATGTCGACCGACGTCTATAAGACCTATTACATGGGCAGCGCCGGGCACATGTTCTACCTCACGCCGGGCGCCTACGACCCCAACATCAAATGGGAGACCACGACGACCTACAACGTCGGCCTCGACTTCGGGTTCCTCGGCGGGCGCATCAACGGCAGCGTCGACTGGTACCTGCGTCAGACGGACGACCTCCTGAACAACGTCATCACCCCCATGGGCTCGAACTTCGGCAACACGGTGCTCACCAACATCGGCTCGATGGAGAACAAGGGCGTGGAGTTCAACCTGAATTTCATCCCCGTGCAGACCAAGGACTGGAACCTCACGGTCGGCTTCAACGGCACGTTCCAGCACACCGAGTTCACCAAGCTCAACAACACCGACGACCCCGACTACGCCATCCAGGTGAGCAGCATCACCAAGGGTACGGGCAACCTGCTCCAGCGCCACATGGTGGGTTATGCACCCTACACCTACTACTGCTTCCAGCAGGTTTACGACCAGGACGGCAAGCCGATCCAGAACGCATTGGTGGATCGCAACAAGAACGGCCAGATCGACCAGGGCGACCGTTACATGACCGACAAGAGCCCCAACCCCGACTTCTTCTACGGCATCAGCCTCAAGCTGAGCTACAAGAACTGGGACTTCGGCTTCAACGGCCACGGTTCGGCGGGCAACTGGGTCTTCAACGACTTCGCCTCGGCCAACTCGACGTCCAACATCGACATCAACGCCGGCAACCTGCCCAACTTCGCACGGCTGGTCAAGAAGACCGGCTTTACGAAGGCCAACAGCGGCGAGCAGTGGTATTCGGACATGTTCCTCGAAAACGCTTCGTTCTTCCGCATGGACGACATCAACCTCGGGTACACGTTCAACAAGATTGGCAACTGGAAGGGCTCGATGCGCGTCGCCTTCGGCGTGCAGAACGTATTCGTCATCACCGATTACAGCGGCGTAGACCCCGAAATACCGGGCGTCAACGGCATCGACGGCTCGATCTGGCCGCGCCCGCGCACCTATTCGCTGCGTCTGAATGTAAACTTCTAAAAACGAACGAACCATGAAAATCGACATAAAACATTTCGCCTTGGCGGCGGCAGGCGCAACGATGCTGCTCACTTCGTGCATCGGGGATCTCGACACCCTGCCCCTCAACCCGTCCGACTCGACCTCGGAGACCGTCTACGGGAAAGACGAGAACGGCTACCTGGCCGGGCTCACCAAACTCTATTTCAATTTCGTCTCGAACGACACCACCGACCTGCAGGTCAGCGACGGCGGCGCCTCGGAGCTCATCCGCGCATTCTGGACGATCCAGGAGGTTACGGCCGACGCCTGCAAATGCGCCTGGGAGAACGACGCCTGGGTTCGCGCCATGAATACCGACACGTGGTCCGACGCCGACAACGACGCGACCTACGCCGTCTACGTACGTACGTTGCAGGGCATCGCCTACGTGAACGAGTACCTGCGCCAGACCGCCTCGGACAAACTCTCCGACCGCGGCGTGAGCAGCGAACTGGCCGCCAGGATCCAGAGCTTCCGTGCCGAGGCCCGTTTCCTGCGCGCCTATTTCTACTGGATCGCCCTCGACGTGTTCGGCGACGTGCCGTTTACGACCGAGACCTCGCCCTTCGGCGGCGGTGTGAACCCCAAACAGGCCTCGCGCAAGGATGTCTTTGACTACTGCATCTCGGAGCTGACCGACCTGGCTTCGGACGAAAGCGCGATGCCTGCCGCACGCTCGAACTACCCGCGTGCCGACAAGGGTGCGGTCAACGGCCTGCTGGCCCGCATGTACCTCAATGCCGAGGTTTATGCCGGCACCCCGATGTGGACGGAGGCCAAATCCGCCTGCGAAGCGATCTTCGGCATGGGCTACTCGCTCTGCCCGGAGTATTCCGACCTCTTCCGCGGCGACAACGGCGAGAACGCCGACGCCCTGAAGGAGATCATCTTCGGCGTGGCATACGACGCCGAGCAGACGCAGTCCTACGGCGGCACGTCGTACCTGACGCTGGCAGCCATCGCCGCCACCGACGTGACGGCCGAACAGAAGATCAACGGCGTGAACAACGGCTGGGCCGGCATCCGCGTACCCTACGAATACGTACAGAAATATTTCAACGCCCGCAACGCGGACTACACCACGGGCGAATATACGGTCAACGACAAACGCGGCGGAATGTTCTACATCAAAGGCCGCCAGGAGTCGATGAACGATGCGCTCTATGTCTTCCTCAACGGGTGGACTTGCCTCAAGTTCAACAATATCCCCCACGACATGACCAACGACGAATTCCTTGCCACGGCTGCATCGAAGGCATACAGCGACATCGACTTCCCGATGATCCGCCTGGGCGAGATCTACCTGATCTACGCCGAGGCCTGCATGAACCTGGGACAGACCAACACCGCGCTGCCGAAGCTCAAGGAGCTGACCGACCGCGCCGGGGTATCGGCCCCCTCGTCGGTCACGGCCGACTACCTGCTCGAGGAGCGTGCCCGCGAGCTGATGTGGGAGGGGCACCGCCGCACCGACCTGATCCGCTACGGCAAGTTCACCACCCCGTCGTTCCTCTGGACATACAAGGGCGGCACCTTCACCGGACAGGGGTTCGATGATTACATGAAAATCTTTGCCATCCCTTCGTCGGAGCTCGCTTCCAACCCCGAACTGCACCAGAATCCCGGCTACGGAAACGCAACCGATAAATAACCAACCCTAAAAATCGTACGACTATGAAAATTACACGATATGCGATGATGCTGGCGGCTGCGACGGGGCTCCTCTCCGCCTGCCAAAAGCTCGACGAGGTAAAGGCCTACGACCCCGACAAGGTCGTGGCGCCCGTGCTGCATGCGCTGCCCGGGGAGATCGTCATTACGCCCGACAACATGGGCTCGACGCAGACCTTCACCTGGGACGCCGCCGACTTCGGCGTCCGCACCCAGATCAACTACTCGATCGAAGCCTCGTACAACGACGGTGCGAAACTGGTGCTCTTCACGGGAATGAACGGCACCTCGTCGGAACAGACCTATGAAAGCCTCAACAACATCCTTGCGCTGTCCGTGGAAGACGGCGGCCTGGGGGTTCCCTCGGGCGAACCTACGGACGTGGATTTCTACATCAGCGCCACGATCGGCACCGACTTCGAAAAATTCTACTCCGCCCCCGCCACCGTCCGCATGACCGTGACGACGGCCGAGCGTACCTATCCCCAGGTCTGGGTAATCGGCGATTACTGCGGCTGGAATTTCGACAACGCACAGGGACTGTTCTGTTTCTCCGGCGACGAGGTCACCTACGAAGCTATCGTTGACTTGGGTGAAAAAGCCGCCAACGGCTTCAAACTGAGCGGCGAAGCCGGTTGGAACGATGCCTGCAACTGGGGCACCGACGGTGATGCTGCGGCTCCGGAAACGGAAGCCCCGTCGATCACGCTGATCTCCAGCGGCGGTTCCGGAAACATCATGGTCTATTCCAAGCGCTTCTACCGCTTCGTATTCGACCGTTCGACATTAACGTTAAGCAATAAGCTGTCGTTCAACTCGATGGGTATTATCGGCGATGCCACTCCGGGCGGCTGGGACACCGACACGGAGATGAATTTCGACACCCAAAAACAGCGTTTCTGGGTCGACGTCACACTGACCGCCGGGGAATTCAAATTCCGTGCGGACAACGACTGGGCGATAAACTTCGGCGGGGCGGACGGACGCCTTTCGCAGAACGGCGACAACATCAAGGCCACGGCGGGCAACTACCGCGTATACGCAACCCTGAACAACTCTGCGGAGATCACCTACGAACTCAATGCCGGCGACTACGGCACGGGCGGCGGCGAAGAACCCGACCCGGGGCCGGAAAAGGCCGACTGGTACATCCACGGCCAGACCGTCGCAACCCCCGACTGGGGCCCGACGGCCATGGAGAGCGCCAGCTCGAACATCGTGGCCTACAAGGCCGCAGGGGTCGAGGTAGCCGCCAACTCGGAATTCCTCTTCAAGAGCGGCGACGAGTCGCAGTGGATCGGGGCCGACGCCGCATTCGCCGGCAGCAGCCCCTACACCTGCACGATCGGCTCGGCCTTCAAGGTTTCCGCCGACAAGGTCAATGCCGTGATCGCCGAAGCCGGCACGTACGACTACTGGCTGCTGCCCGAGGCGGGACGCGCCTACGTGATGGCCGCAGGCGCCAAGCCCGAGCTGGTCGCCGACACATGGGGACTGGTCGGCAACATCACCGGATGGGGTGACCTGGGCGATTTCTCCATGAGCGAGGAGGGCGCCTACCTCGTTCGCAAAGGCGTAGTCCTGACCACCGCCAGCGAATTCAAGATCCGCTTCAACAACGCCTGGGACGACTCCAAGAACTACGGCACGGCGTCGGGCGGTGCGGTCGACATCAACAAGGCCGTCGACATCATCACCAGCGGCGGTTCGCAGAACATGAAAGTCCAGCTCGACGGCACCTACGACATCTATTTCGACCTCGCGAATTCGCAGATATACATCATGTCCGAGGGCAAGACCCCGGCAGAGGCCGAATAACGGCCACCCTTTCACGGGACGGCACACAGAGATTGCCGTCCCGTTTCTGGCCTGCCGCCCCTGACCGGACGGCAGGCCCCGAAACGAACTTTAACCGAGATTCCGCTATGAAAAAATTTCTTTTCCTGCTGCTGGCACTCGTACTTTCCGTATCCGTGTCGTGCAGCGACGACAAGACCGGCGATACCGGCGGCAGTATGCTCTCCGTGACCCCCGCGGAGATAGAATTCGAAGCCGCAGGCGGCAGCCGGCTGCTCGACCTGCGCACCGATGCGGGCGCGTGGTCGCTGACGCAGAGCGACAATACCGCATGGTGCACACCGGCCCTCACATCGGGCAAAACCTCCACGTCGTTCGCGGTCACGGCGACCGCAAACGAGTCGTCGAAACGCTCCGCGACGCTTACCTTCACCGCCCCGGGCTGCGATCCGGTCGTCGTCACCGTGACACAGAGCGGCGATGCCTCCCAGGATTTCGAGGGCGAGCAGGTCGTCGCCCAGCCCGATGCGTGGGACAACCGCAAACGCGCCGACATAAGCTACCAGCTGCTGGTATACAGCTTTGCCGACGGCAACGGCGACAAGGTGGGCGACCTGCCGGGGCTGACCCGGCGGCTCGACTACATCGACGCACTCGGCGCCTCGGCCGTGTGGCTCTCACCGATCCATCCGGCGGCTTCGTACCACGGTTACGACGTGCTCGACTACGAGGCGGTCAACCCCGCCTTCGGGTCGGACGCCGACCTGAGGGCATTCATCGACGCGGCCCATGCCCGCGGCATCCGGGTCTACCTGGATTACGTGCTCAACCATACGGGCAAAGACCACCCGTGGTTCAAATCGGCCGCCGCGTCCGAAGGGAGCCCTTACCGTGACCGCTATATCTTCTCCGAAGACCCGCAGGCCGACATCGCGGCCGGGCGGATCGACCAGATCGCCACGGAAGGCGCCGCAGGCTACGATGCCGGACAATGGTTCTCGACCGACACGGGGGCGGGTGCCGCCGGGCGCTTCAAGTTCGTGCTCGACTGGACAAATGCCGACAGCCCGACGGTGACCGTTACCGAAACGACCGATGCCGCGGATGCGGACAATACGCAGGGCGGCGCGGACGACAAATACCTCTATTTCGGCAACGGCACGAGCAAACGCTTCTACGCCAGGGGCGGCAACAGTTACGAACTGACGCTCGACTTCGATTCCGACTGGGGATTCCTCGTCCGCACCTCGACCACGTCGTGGGCCGCAGGCACCAAATACGGCGCCCCCGACAACCGGACGATCATCCGGTTCGGGGAGCCCTTCACCCTGATGTCGAACCGCTCGGCCGATCCGGCCAACGTGCAGTTCTCGCTGCCGACGATGTACCATTCGCACTTCTGGACGGCGGCATTCGCCGACCTCAACTACGGCAAGGCCGCCGAGGCCGAGCAGTCCGGGGCGTTCAAGGCCGTCACCGAAGCGGCCGACAAGTGGGTACGCATGGGCGTGGACGGGTTCCGCCTCGATGCCGTGAAGCACATCTACCACAACGCCTACAACGACGAGAACCCCACGTTCCTCAAGAAATTCTACGACCGCATGAACGAGAGCTACAAGGCCGCCGGCGGAGAGGGCGATTTCTACATGGTGGGCGAGATGCTCGACGAAGCGGACAAGGCGGCACCCTATTACCGGGGGCTGCCGGCGCTGTTCGAATTCACGTTCTGGTACAAGCTCAAATGGGCGCTGCAAAACGGCATCGGATGCTATTTCGTCAAGGACATCCTCGACGTGCAGCCCCTCTACGCACAGTACCGCAGCGATTATATCGAAGCCACGAAACTTTCGAACCACGACGAGGATCGCACGGGCTCCGACCTGGGACAGTCCGCCGAAAAGATGAAGGTGGCGGCCGCCGTGCTGCTCACGGCGCAGGGCGCACCCTACATTTACCAGGGCGAAGAGCTCGGGTACTGGGGCACCAAATCCAACGGCGACGAATATGTCCGCACCCCGATCCTGTGGGACAAGGCGGGCAACGAACTGGCTTCGGGAAGCCTCTCGGGCAAGATCGACATGCAGATGCTGACCCCGGCGATCTCGGTCGAGGCACAGGCCGACGACGACGGTTCGCTGCTCAACCTCTACCGCACGTTCGCCCGGCTGCGCAACACCTACCCCGTGCTGGCGCAGGGCAAGATGGTCAAACACCCGGTCTACAACGACGGCAACACCTCGCAGCAATCCATCGCGGCCTGGTACCGCGAGCTGGACGGCGAACGGATGCTCGTCGTGCACAACTTCGGCCGGGAGGAGCAGATACTGACCCTTACCGACCAACCGGACAAGGCCGTAGGCGTCTCAGGTGAAGTGAAACTTCAGCGCGGCGACGCTTCGTCGAAACTGCTCATGGGCGCCTGGTCGTCGGTGGTATTCACGCTCTAAACGACACGCCATGAAACGCTTGCCCGCATTACTTCTCGCAATGGCACTGGTTGCCTGCGGCACACGGCCGCAGCAACCGGCCGCCCACCCCGACTGGAGTTACAACTCGGTCGTCTACGAAATGAACGTGCGCCAGTACACCCCCGAAGGGACGCTGGCGGCGGCCGCACGCCACCTGCCCCGGCTCAGAGAACTGGGCGTGGACATCGTCTGGCTGATGCCCGTCTACCCCATCGGCGTCAAGGAGCGCAAGGGAACCCTCGGCTCGTACTACGCCATCTCCGACTACGAAGCCGTCAACCCCGAATTCGGCACGCTGGAGGATTTCGACCGGTTCCTGGCCGAAGCCCACAGACTCGGGCTGCGCGTGATCCTGGACTGGGTGGCCAACCACACCTCGCCCGATGCCCGCTGGATCGAGGAGCGCCCGGCCGACTGGTATGTACGTGACTCGCAGGGCAACACCATCGTGCAGTACGACTGGACGGACATCGCCAAGCTCGACTACGGCAACGCGGACATGCGTGCCGCAATGGCGGCCGCCATGCGTTTCTGGCTCGACCGCGGCATCGACGGATTCCGCTGCGACATGGCGTGCGAGGTACCCATCGACTTCTGGCAGCAGACGCTGCCCGCACTGCGGAAAGAGTACCCCGGTATCTACCTGCTCGCCGAGGGCGAAGCCCCCGCATTGCACGACGGGGCGTTCGACGCCTCGTATGCGTGGGAGCTGCACCACCTGCTGAACGACATCGCACAGGGACGCAAAAGCGCCGCAGACCTGCGTGCCTACGTCGCCAGAGACTCCGCTGCCATGCCGCGCGAGGCGTTCCGCCTGATGTTCACCTCGAACCACGACGAAAACTCGTGGGCCGGGACGGAATTCGAGCGCATGGGCGACGCGGCACGCGTGATGGCGTTGCTGACCTTCACGCTGCCCAACGGGCAGCCGCTCGTCTATACCGGACAGGAGATGGGGTTCGACCACCGCTTCGAGTTCTTCGAGAAAGACCCCGTACCCGCGTGGGAACATAACGGGTTTACGGATTTCTACACCGCACTGATCCGGCTGCGCCACGAGAACCCGGCGCTCGCGGCCGGAGAACGCGGCGGGCAGGCCGCATACCCGCTCGGAGAACGAACACCCGACGGCCTGATGCTGTTTTCCCGCACGGCCGGCGGCAACGAGGTGACAGTCGCTGCGAACCTCAGCGCGGAGGAGGTCGCATTCGACCTGCCGTTCGAGGGCTCGCGCCGCGAGTTCTTCACCGGGAAGGAATACACGGGCGGCACCCGCACCGTGCTTCCCGCATGGCAGTGGCAGGTCTTCGCACAAGACAGGAGATAAGGGTTGCGGACATGCGCCGGGGATGCGCGGAAACAGCGACAGGAACCCCGATAGCACCCGACGGGAATAGACAGTAAACCATCCGAAAAGCACGGGGATGCGCATGAGAAGCACAAGGATGCCCCGGGCGAAACGGGAATCGCTGGAAACCGATTTTTTGCTAACTTTACAAACGACGATATTTTGAACCGATTTTTCATGACACTCGCAGCAGCCGGCCTGCTCTCCTGCACAGGGACAGGACAGTCCGTATTCGACCCCGCCTCGGTGGCAGACGCCTCGGGCGAGGTTACCCGCGTCGAACCCCTCTCGTGGTGGACGGGAATGCAGACCCCGCTCCAGTTGCTCGTCAACGGGGCCGGCATCGCGGCATACGACGTCCGCATCGAAGGCGGACAGGGCGTCGGGGTGAAGGCCCGCCACAAAGCCGACAGTCCCAATTACCTATTCGTGGACGTGAAGGTGAAACCCGACGCGGAACCGGGCACCTACTACCTCGTATTCTCGCAGGGGGAACGGCAGTTCAAGGTTCCCTATGAGATCGCGGCACGCGCCGAAGGCTCGGCCGCACGCAAGAGTTTCACCACGGCCGACATGATCTACCTCCTGATGCCCGACCGCTTCGCCAACGGCGATGCGTCGAACGACTCGACGCCCCACACGCGGGAGCGCGCCGACCGCAGCGCCTTCTTCGGCCGCCACGGGGGCGACCTGCAGGGGATGATCGACCACCTGGATTACATCGCAGGGCTGGGCGCCACGGCCGTATGGCCCACGCCGCTGCTGCTGGACGACGAACCCGAAGGTTCGTACCACGGCTACGCCTGCGGCGACTACTACCGCATAGACCCCCGGTTCGGCTCGAACGAACTGTATAGGGAGTTCGTCGGCAAAGCCCACGAGCACGGGCTGAAGGTGATTATGGACATCGTCACCAACCACTGCGGCACGGGCCACTGGTGGATGAAAGACCTGCCTTTCAGGGACTGGATACACCAGTTCCCCGAATACACCGGGACGAACGTCTGCTTCTCGACGAACATGGATCCCAACGCTTCGCGCTACGACCTCGACCTGCAGGAGAGCGGCTGGTTCGTGCCGTCGATGCCCGACATGAACCTCGACAATCCCTATGTGCTGCAATATTTCAAGCAATGGGCCGTGTGGTGGATCGAGTATGCCGGCCTGGACGGGTTCCGCGTCGACACCTACCCCTACAACGAGAAGGTGCCGATGAGCGAGTGGTGCGCGGCCGTACGCAGGGAATACCCCGATTTCAACATCGTGGGCGAATGCTGGACGTCGTCGATCCCGCAACTGGCATACTGGCAGGGCGGCAATCCCAACAAGGACGGCTTCGACTCGCACCTGCCGTCGATCATGGATTTCCCGCTGCAGGAGGCCATCTGCCGGGCGCTGCCCACCGACTCGCTCCGCTGGGGCGAGGGCATGACGCGCGTCTACGACTGCCTGTCGCACGATTTCGTCTACCATGACCTGTCGAAAATGATGATCTTCGTCGCCAACCACGACACCGACCGCATCGGCGACATCGTACGCAGAAACCCCGACCGGCTGAAACTCTCGATGGCGATGCTGGCCACGATGCGCGGCATCCCGCAGATATTCTCGGGCGACGAGATGATGTTCACCTCGAAAGACCTCTCGCAGGGACACGGCGGGCTGCGCGTGGATTTCCCCGGCGGCTGGGAGGGCGACGCGGTGAACCTGTTCGACCCGGCGCAGCGCGATGCCGTACAGGCGGGGCTCTTCGACTACACGCAGCGGCTCTTCCAATGGCGCAAGTCGAAGCCCGTGATCCACAACGGCCGCACGATGCACTTCCTCTCGCGCGACAACACCTACGCCTATTTCCGTTATGACGACACCGACGCGGTATTCGTCTTCATCAACAACTCGCGGGGCAAGAAACAGGTGCCGTGGTCGCACTATGCCGAGATCGCCTCGGGGCTGAGCGACGGGCGCAACGTCCTGACGGGCAAAGCCACGGAGGTGGACGATACCACCACGGTCGGCCCGCGGCAGGCGCTGATCGTAGAATTCAAACGTAAATAACAAGACCGAACCATGAAGAAAATATTTTTATATATCTCCGCGCTGCTGGCCGGTGCAGCCTGCACGGCACAGGAGACGCTCCTCTCGCCCGACGGCCGCCTCCGCCTGGAGTTCAGCCTGGCGGATGGAGGCCGCCCCACCTATACGTTCGATTACAAGGAGCGCCCCGTGATCCTGCCCAGCGGCATGGGGCTCGAACTGCGCGGCGAAGCCCCAAAGCTGGAATTCGGGGCTGAAATCCGCAAGGGCGAACCAGGGCGCCCGGTATCGCTCTACGACGGGTTCACCCTCGGGCAGGTGGCCCGCAGCGAGTCCGACCAGACATGGCGTCCCGTATGGGGCGAGCAGGCCGAGATCCGCGACCGCTATAACGAAATGGCCGTCACGCTGCGGCAGGCCGCGACAGGCCGCGACATGACGATCCGCTTCCGGCTCTACGACGACGGGCTCGGATTCCGCTACGAATTCCCCGAACAGGAGTCGCTGACCTATTTCGTCATCGGCGAGGAGAAAACACAGTTCGCCATGGCGGGCGACCACACGGCGTTCTGGATCCCGGGCGACTACGACACGCAGGAGTACGACTACACGGAGTCGAAACTCTCGCAGATACGGGAGCTGATGCCCGGCGCCATCACGCCCAACTCGTCGCAGACGCCCTTCTCGCCCACGGGCGTACAGACGGCCCTGCAGATGAAGAGCGACGACGGGCTCTACATCAACATCCACGAAGCGGCGCTGGTCGACTATGCGTGCATGCACCTCGACCTGGACGACCGGAATTTCATCTTCACCTCGCACCTTACGCCCGACGCACAGGGGTGGAAAGGCTACATGCAGGCGCCCTGCCATACCCCGTGGCGCACGGTGACGGTCTCGGACGACGCCCGCGACATCCTCGCCTCGAAGCTGATCCTGAACCTCAACGAGCCGTGCGCCTATGACGACACCTCGTGGATCAAGCCCGTGAAATACATGGGCGTATGGTGGGAAATGATCACCGGCAAGAGCGACTGGGCCTATACGCGCGACGTGCCGTCGGTACAGCTCGGCGTGACGGATTACGCCCGATGCAGGCCCAGCGGCCGCCACGGCGCCGAGAACGAGAACGTGAAGCGGTACATCGACTTCGCGGCGGCACACGGGTTCGACCAGCTGCTCGTCGAAGGCTGGAACGTCGGCTGGGAGGACTGGTTCGGGCACACGAAGGATTACGTCTTCGATTTCGTGACCCCCTACCCCGATTTCGACATCGCCGCACTGAACGAATATGCGCACGGGAAAGGCATCCGGCTGATGATGCACCATGAAACGTCGGCTTCGGTGCGCAACTACGAACGCCACATGGAAGCGGCCTACCGCCTGATGGACAAATACGGGTACAACTCGGTCAAGAGCGGGTACGTGGGCGACATCCTGCCCCGCGGCGAGCACCATTACGGGCAGTGGATGAACAACCACTACCTCTATGCCGTCCGCCGGGCCGCCGACCACAAGATCATGGTCAACGCCCACGAGGCGGTGCGCCCGACGGGCCTCTGCCGCACCTACCCCAACCTGATCGGCAACGAGTCGGCACGCGGCACGGAGTACCAGGCGTTCGGCGGCTCGAAGCCCCACCATGTGACGATCCTGCCCTTCACGCGCCTGCAGGGCGGCCCGATGGACTACACGCCCGGCATCTTCGTGATGGACGTCGCGGAGGTCAACCCCGGCAACCACTCGCACGTCAACGCGACGCTCGCCAACCAGCTGGCGTTGTACGTGACGATGTACTCGCCGCTGCAGATGGCGGCAGACCTGCCCGAGCACTATGAGAAATACATGGATGCGTTCCGTTTCATCGAGGACGTCGCACTGGACTGGGAAGAGAGCCGCTACCTGCTGGCCGAACCGGGCGACTACATCGTCGTGGCGCGCAAGGCCAAAGACACGGGCGAGTGGTTCGTGGGCGGCGTGACGGACGAGAACCGACGTACGGTGACGCTCCCGTTCGACTACCTCGATCCCGGTAAGGAGTACGTGGCGACGCTCTACGCCGATGCCCCCGATGCCGATTACCAGACCAATCCGCAGGCATATGTCATCCGCACCGGGAAGGTCAGACAACGCACGGAACTCGACGTGGAGATGGCGCGCGGCGGAGGCTTTGCAATCTCCATACGCGAGGCAACCGACGCAGACCGCAAACTCTGCAAGCTGAAATAACGGGCGATGCCTGCGGACGGCAATCATGCCGGGGCCCACACAGCCCCCTCAAAAAATCCTTTGCCCCTCGTTCTTTTCAAGAACAGGGGCTTTTTTATGCGTATTTTTAAAACGCAAAAGTTCGCCCCTATATTATTGACTCCAAACCATTTACGCCCACAAATCCAAGATTAACACAACTGCTTGATTTTCAAAACAACATGGAGGTGGTCAATCAAAATTAACGAATCATTATAGCGGGGAAAATAAATTATTTTCCCCGCAACTGTGCTGCATCATCAAGTAGCTTTTTCGCTTTGCGCTCTTTGCTTGCAGCCCGCTCTAGTTGTTCTGCCCGCCGCCTTACGGCTTCTTTGTACCGTTCAACTTGGTTTCGGACGGTATCGCGTATGGCCGTGTGCTGCTCATCCCTGAATATCGTTTCCAACTCCATAAGCTCCTTTTCTTTGATCTCACCACGCATTTTCACGTAGCGGTATTTCAGGTCGTTCGCAGCTAACAGCCGATTATTCTCTGAGATTCGGTAAATGAATGCGCCTTGCAGGAAAATACATCCCAGCATGACGAACATCGTCAAAAATGTTTTCGAAGAACTGATATCGAGCGTATAAGTATGCCGGTGCTCCCGCACTGGCAGGTTTTCGGGCTTTACCGCTGCTTCGACAGCTTGCCTCACCTGCTCTATCAATGTATGTGTCTGCCTGATCTCTTTGTCGATCACCTCCAGCCTACCCGCTAACTGCGCCAACAGAGCGTTGTATTTGTCGGTAAATTCCCGCTCCTGCTCGGTTTTTACTCCCGGCAAGGCCGTATGCCGTTGCAGTTGTTCGAGCATCTGTGCGACCTGCCCCTGCGAGAGCTCCGTGGCCTCTATCAGCCGCTCGATCCGTTCCAGCTGTGCATTCTCCAGACCCGCGTTGGCTTTGGTGCTTTTGACAGCCTTGACGAGCGTTTCTTTGAGGTCTTCGTACATTTCGATCGAGAGTCCGATCTTATTTTCGTCGTTCATGATTTTTGAGATTTTCTAATTCGGTTACAGTTTTATTTTGGCTCTTCTTTTCTGTTCTTCCATCCTGCGGCGGTGCTCCATCGCAGCGATGGCCATCGCCTCGGCCGCGGCGTTGAGCAGTGCCGTGATTCGTGCTATATACTTTTCGGGGCTTTCTCCCGGCTTGCGCTGTAACTGCTTGGCGGACACTCCGCCGGGCGAATCGGCCGGCGGCAGTGGAATCCCGCCTGCCTTTCCGAGGTTTACCGATGACGGCTCTTCGCGCGTGCCGCTGCTACCCATACCGCCGAACAACCCTGCAAATGCTGAACGGTAATTGCCTGCCGCCGCCGAGAGGTTCCCGAAGAGCGTTGCCCGGTGTT
>ERZ773181.1335-NODE-1335-length-20352-cov-88.968862_pt1 | contig 20352 bp, 10 predicted proteins | sample MGYA00581001_ERZ773181 | MGnify/ENA primary metagenome ERZ773181 (study PRJEB29015, sample SAMEA2737780) | human gut metagenome | biome: human gut; feature: human-associated habitat; material: faeces | place: China | collected 2012 ... | reverse complement strand
CCTGAGAATGTTCCTGCCAACCAAGGGCTGCAACAACTATGTAGCCATCGGTATTTCGGCTTTCGTAGCCACTCTGATAGCCTGGTTGACCTCATTCCTTTCGCTCAACCCATCGATTGCCGAAGCGCTTCCAGCCTTCATGCATTCAGATACCCCTTGGCATCCGCTGATGGCATGTGCCCTCTTCATCGTGCCGGGAGTTCCACTCATCAACTTTGTGTGCGATATGCTCGACGGATATATTGAGGTGGGAATGGTTCGTGCCCTGAACACCCTGCTGATGCTCTTCGCGATGGCGTTCGGTATCGCCTTCGCTATCCAGGTTTGCCATATCGACAACTTTGTGAAGGATCTTACGATGACTCCTCATCACGAATACTGGGAGTTTGCCATCGCAGCAGCCGTATCGGCCATGGGCTTCTCTACCATCTTCAGCATACCTCGCCGTCTGTTGCCGGTTGTAGCTGTGGGCGGTATCATCGCCGTATGCTTCCGCAATTTCGTCAACCTGGGTCCATCTAACGGCAACATCGGTCTTGACATGGGTCTGAGCATCGGTTCGCTTGCCGGTTCTGCGCTCATCAGCATCATCGTGATCAAGGCGCGCCATTGGTTCCATACCCCTCACCAATGCATCACCATTCCTAGCGTTATCCCAATGGTACCGGGAGTTCTGATGTATCGCGCCCTCTTTGCCTTCATCGACATGCATGGCGTGGTAGGCGAAGTAACCGTAGGTATGAACAACCTCATCAAGGCTTCGCTCGCCATCATCTGCATCGCCCTTGGTGTGGCAATTCCAAACGTATTCTTCCGCCGCTTCATCGCCGACAACCGCAAGCGCAAGCTGCTTGATATGCTGGTAGAAAGAAAGAAGAAGAATGGCGAATTCGTAGATTTGCACGAAGTAGAAATCAAATAATCATCTGGTTGGAAATCTGATTTTCATCCGATGATAACCGGATAAAAAGAAGTAGAGATGCGATAAAACATCATTTTATTCTTCAAAAAAGGAGGATATTAAAATAAATGTTTTATCTTTGCACCCAAATTTAGCTATCGGTTATTTCTATAGCCGATAGCTTCAATAAAGGAACAATATGGAAATACGACAACTGAAATATTTCTTGAAGGTAGCCGAGACGCTCAACTTCTCAGAAGCTTCGCGCAAGTTATACATCACCCAGAGCACCCTCTCACAGCAGATTTCGCATCTGGAACAGGAGATAGGTCTGCCCCTCTTCGAGCGCAATTCTCATGAGGTTTACCTCACAGAGGCGGGCAAGGAATTGAGACCTTACGCCCAAAATGCGGTCAATTCTGCCGAAGCCTGTGTAGACCACATGAACGATTTGAAGGAAATGCTTACAGGCGAACTGAACATCGGCGTAACGTTCTCCTTCAGCAACATCATGTCCGAGACGCTCATCGCCTTTCTCCACGCCTATCCTCATGTAAAGCTCAACATCCAATACCGCACCATGCTGGAACTGATGGACGGACTGAAGAAGCGAGAACTCGACCTCGTTCTGGCTTTCAAGCCTCTGAAGAACGAAAAGGCGGTAGACAGCCGAGCTATTTTCAGCAACCGTCTTGCCGCCATCGTGAACGTGAATCATCCGCTGGCGCGCCTTTCATCGGTCAAGCTTTCCGATCTGGAGCGTTACGACCTCATCCTTCCTTGCAAGGGTCTGCAGGCACGCAACGCCTTTGATCACATGGTAGAGGGCAAAGATTTGAACTACAAGATTATGGTAGAGGTGAATAATGTAAACATCATCTTCGACCTTCTGAGCCGCAGCAATCTGGTGACCATTCTCTCCGAATCGACCACCATTCTGCAGAACGGCATGAAGGCGATTCCTATCGATGCTGCAGACAACGAAATGGATGGCTGCATCCACATTCTGAAAGATGCTTACATGAAAAACTCAGCCCAGGAGTTTATCCGCATGCTGAGCCAGAGCACCAGCATCCTCGCCAACTTTGCCCTGAAGGATATCCTGAGATAATCATCTTAACGCCTGGTGGCTTGCGAGCCTATTTGCTTGCGGCTAGAACAGATAAAAAAAATCCTCGTTCGAGTTCTTTTTCGAGCGAGGATTTTTTCTTCTTACCTTTATGGGGACCAGCGATGGAATCGCTGGGAACGGGAACCAGAGGGATGACACGCAACCCCGCTAGGCTTTTTTACCTTTTTACCCTTTTACTTTTTTACCTTTAAACAGCCTTTTTACCCTTTCTTTCTTGCGATGATAATCGTTACGCCAGCCAGGATAGCGAGGATGCCTATCGCCAGCTGCAGAGAGAAGCTCTCGCCGAAGACGCATACGCCGATGATGACGGCTGTTACTGGCTCCAGGGCTCCCATGATGGCGGCTGGCGTGCTGCCGATAAGATTGATGGAGATGGTCATGAAGAAAAGCGACAATACCGTTGGCAACAAAGCCAGCTGGGCAGCACAGAGCCATTGTTTAGGCGTTTGAAGCATCTGTATCGGCTCGCCCGCAATAAACGAATAGATGAGCATCGTGATGAGTCCGAACACCAGAATGTAGAAGGTGAACTTGATGTTCGACATGCCCGGATTCTTCCATTGGTTGATGGAGATGATGTAAAGGGCATAAAGCAGGGATGAACACATGACGAGGGCAAAACCCGCCGTGCTCAACTTATCGTTTCCATCGCCCTGATAGAGCAATCCTACTCCCGATACCGCCAGAAGAATGGCAAGCGAGGTAGACCACGTTACCTTCTCGTGGAAGAAGACCGTCATCAGGATGGCTGTCATAATAGGATAAACGAAGAGGATGGTGCTGGCAATACCTGCCGCCATATAATGGAAACTGACATAAAGCGTAGCTGATGAGAGCGAAAACATGCAGCCCAGCACGCCAAGACGAATCAGATGTCCCCACTTCACCTTGAAACTCTCCTTGCGAAACAGCATCACCACGGCAAACATCAGTACCGCCAAGAGATAACGATAGATGAGTACAGAACTGGAATTGAATCCGTCGCCATAGAGTTCGAGCGTGCCCAAAGGATTGGTACCATAACATACTGCGGCAACAATACCCGCCGCAAAGCCTTTAACTTTATTACTGCTTGTCATTAGATTAAATACTATTTTTTCTTATACTTCTTGTTATCTATCTATTTCGGGCTACAAAGTTACAGCAAATATTCGAGATAAGCTAACAAAATCGTATAAATATATTGTAATATCTGAGAAAAAACGCTCTTTTCTTGTGCTTTACGAAAATAAATTGTACCTTTGCAATATCTTTGAAAAAAGATAATCAGATGAAACATTAAAAACTAAACAAAAAAATTAATAACAATGGAACAGATTAAGAATGATCAGCTCACACTTGAGATTTCATCTCTCGGAGCAGAACTTCAGAGCATCAAGGATGCTAATGGTAATGAATATCTCTGGGATGGCGACGAGAAATACTGGAACCGCCACTCTCCTATCCTCTTCCCTATCGTATGCGGATTGTGGAAAGACACTTATCGCACAGAGGGCAAGGAGTATCACCTTCCTCGCCATGGTTTCGCACGCGATACAGAGTTCAAACTCGTTGGCAAGACTGCCGACCGCCTCACCTTCGCGCTCATCGACAACGAAGAGACTCAGAAGAACTATCCTTACCACTTCAACCTTGCCATCTCTTACCGCCTGCAGGGCAACGAGATTCATGTCATCTGGCACGTAGAGAATACCGACGACAAGGAAATCTTCTTCCAGATTGGCGGTCACCCAGCATTCATGGTTCCTGGCTGCAAGAAGGGCGAAGAAATGAAGGCGACCCTGAAACTCGACAACGAGGCTCCTGTTCGTCTCTATGGCAACGTAGGCGGATGCATCGACCGTCAGGCTAAGGAAACCGTAGAAACCGACAAGGGTATCTGGGAAGTAAACGAGGAGACTTTCGCAGAAGATGCTGTTATCTTCGACAAGAGTCAGGTTAAGCAGGTGAGCATTCTCAACGAGCAGGGCGAACCTCATGTAACCCTCGAGTTCAAGACTCCAGCCGTAGGTATCTGGAACCCAACAGGCAAGCACGCTCCATTCATCTGCATCGAGCCATGGTATGGTTTGAACGACTGGGCTGAATATGATGGCGAGTTTAAGGACAAGTATCTGATGAACCGTCTGCAGCCAGGTGCAAGTTTCATGAGTGAGTATATCATCAGAATTGAGAAATAATGGAAGAAAAAGACAATTTGCAACTCCCCGAGAACGCATTCCGCGAACTGAAAGACGGGGAGGAATATAAGCCGCTGATGTCGCCTGACAAGGTTTATCCTGAGGTGAACGGATGGTCAGTTACATGGGGAATCGTGATGGCAGTCATCTTCTCTGCCGCCGCAGCTTATCTGGGCTTGAAGGTGGGTCAGGTGTTCGAAGCAGCCATCCCTATCGCCATCATCGCCGTGGGCGTAAGTACCGCTACCAAGCGTAGCAAGGCGCTAGGCGAGAATGTCATTATCCAGAGCATCGGAGCCTGTTCGGGTGCTGTGGTGGCAGGAGCCATCTTTACCCTGCCAGCCATCTACATCCTGCAGGCTAAATATCCGGAGATGACAACTTCGTTTATGAAGATCTTCATGGCTTCGGCCTTGGGAGGAGTCTTGGGAATCCTTTTCCTTATTCCTTTCCGCAAGTACTTCGTAAGCGATATGCACGGCAAGTATCCGTTCCCTGAGGCTACGGCTACCACGCAGGTACTGGTGAGCGGAGCCAAGGGAGGCGACCAGGCTAAGCCGCTGCTCATAGCCGGACTGGTGGGTGGTCTTTACGACTTTATCGTAGCCAGCCTGGGATGGTGGAATGAGAATTTCACATCGCGTGTGGTAAGTCTGGGATGCGACCTGGCTGACAAGGCTAAACTCGTATTCAAGGTAAACACAGGTGCTGCCGTATTAGGTCTGGGTTACATCATCGGTCTGAAGTATGCCTTCTTCACCTGTCTGGGTTCGCTCGTAGTATGGTGGCTGATTGTTCCGGGCATGAGCGTTATCTTCCATGATAGCGTGCTGAGCGCCTGGGATCCTAGCATCGTGAAGACCGTGGGTGCGATGAGTCCGGAGGAAATCTTCCGTGCCTACGCCCGCAGCATCGGTATCGGCGGTATCGCCATGGCAGGTATCATCGGCATCATCAAGAGCTGGGACATCATCAAGAGTGCCGTAGGTCTGGCTGCCAAGGAGCTGAAGGGCAAGAGCGATGTGGATGAGAACGTGAAGCGTACCCAGCGCGACATCTCTTTCAAGATTATCGCTATCGGTTCGCTTGTTACCATCCTCGTAACCTTCCTCTTCTTCTGGTTTGGCGTGATGGAGGGCAACCTTCTCTTCGCCATTATCGCCATTCTGCTCGTGGCTGCCATCGCCTTCCTCTTTACTACCGTAGCGGCTAATGCCATCGCTATCGTGGGTTCAAACCCAGTTTCGGGAATGACCCTGATGACGCTCATCTTTGCCTCTGTGGTGATGGTGGCTGTAGGCCTGAAAGGTCCTGGCGGCATGCTGGCTGCTCTGATTATGGGTGGTGTGGTTTGTACAGCCCTCTCGGTAGCAGGTTCGTTTATTACCGACCTGAAGATTGGTTACTGGCTGGGAACAACTCCTAAGAAACAGGAGGGATGGAAATTCCTCGGTACCCTGGTGAGTGCGGCTACCGTGGGCGGCGTGATGATGCTGCTGAACGAGACTTACGGTTTCGCATCGGGTTCGCTTGCAGCTCCTCAGGCTAATGCGATGGCTGCGGTTATCGACCCTTTGATGAATGGCGTGGGAGCTCCTTGGGTGCTCTATGGCATCGGAGCCATGATAGCCATCGTGCTGACTTATTTCAAGATTCCTGCCCTGGCTTTCGCTCTGGGTATGTTTATTCCGCTGGAACTGAACGTTCCTCTGCTCGTGGGTGGAGCCATCAACTGGTATGTTACTTCGCGCAGCAAGGATGCCAAGGTGAACAACGAACGTGGTGAGAAGGGAACGCTCATCGCCAGCGGCTTCATCGCCGGTGGAGCCCTGATGGGTGTGGTTAGCGCCCTTCTGAAGTTTGGCGGCATCGAGGTAAGTATCGCCGACAGCTGGTGGGTTAATCCGATGTCTGAGGTTTGTTCGCTCCTGGCTTACATCTGCCTCATCGGTTTCTTTATCAGAGCCACAAAGAAATAGGCTTTTTACAAATAAGACAATCGCCTGGATGCATCTGAGCACCCAGGCGATTTTTTATTCTATCCGAATTGTTTTTCTATCCTACGATTCCGCAGCTACGAAATCCATCGGCTTGACGCCAAACTGCTTCTGGAAGCACTTGGCAAAATAGCTAGGACTGCTGAAACCTACCATATAGCTGATTTCGCTGATGCGGTAGTTTCCTTCTTTCAGGAATTGTGCGCCCTTCTTCAGTTTCACGAGCTGGATCATCTCGTTTGGCGTAACATCGGCAAGACCGCGAATCTTATTAAAGAGCGAAGAACGGCTCATACCCATCTTCTCGGCAAGGAACGCCACGTTGAGCTCCGGATTCGCCACATTCTCTTCAATGATGCGAGACATTCGTTCCAGGAACGCATTATCAACCTGAGTTGAAGCAATCTCTGCTATCGGCTCAAGCGGAGTATGAGAGAACTTACTCCTCAACAGACGGCGCATCTCAAGAAGCTGTCTTACGCTTGCCTCAAGATACTTCATCGAGAACGGCTTTTCTATGTAGACATCGGCTCCACAGTTCATACTCTCCGTCTTCGCCGCATCATCGGTCTTTGCCGTAAGCATCACGAACGGCAGATGAGAATATTCAGAATTTTCACGCACCCTACGGCAGAACTCCGGACCGTCCATCTCCGGCATCATCCAGTCGCTTATGATGAGCGAAACCGGATGTTTCTCCAGTTTACGGAGCGCATCCTTTCCGTTGTCGGCGGTATAAACCGTATACATCTTTTCGAAATGAGCCTTCACAAACTGGCGCATGTCTTCATCGTCATCCACAATCAGCATCGCCGGTTTTGCCGGTTCACGAAGCGGACTAACAATAGCATCGCCTGCCTTTTGAGAACCTTGCTCAGCAGGAGTTTCATCTGTCAGCAGATTTTCCTCTGCGTCAACCTCTTCTTCCTTCACCATTTCGTCTGCCTTTTCTACCACAGCATCCACCTGGTTAAGCGGCAAGGTTACGATAAAGGTAGATCCCTTACCTACTGCAGATTCTACTTCAACCATACCATGATGAGCCTCAACGAGATTCTTCACGATGTTGAGACCGATTCCTGTTCCCGGTTTATTGTCGCGTGCCTGATAGAAGGCTCCGAAGATTTTCTCCTTTTCGTCAGGACTGATTCCCAATCCGTTGTCTTCCACCTCTATGCGGAAATGGGTTTCATTCTCCAGAAGGCGACAGGACAAGCGTACATAATCTCCGGTATATTTCAAGGCGTTGGTCATCAGATTGCTGATAACCTTGGTAATGGCCTCCTGATCTATCATCGCCACGAGCTCATCAGCTGGATAATCTACCTCAAAACGGATGCTTTTCTGCTCGAAGGTAGGAGCAAAGCGCTCTGCCACAGCATGCATCAGCTTCGAAATGTTGTTCAAACGGAAATGAACCTGCATGCCCTTCTGCTGCACTTTGTTGAAATCGAGCAGCTGATTGACGAGCAGGAGCAACCGCTGGGCATTACGGTCGATAACAGAAAGCGTCTGCGTGATAGTTTCACCATCGGCCAGTTTTCCGGAAACCTGTTTCCAATGCTCTTTCAGACTCTCCAAAGGTCCGATGATAAGCGTTACCGGCGTACGGATTTCATGGGCAATCATCGTGAAGAACTGCAGGCGGGCATCTCTCATCTCCTGATCCTGCTTGAGTTCCAACTGGTCGAGTTCTTCCTGATGACGGAGTTTCTCACGTTTCAACCGGCTCTGCATGAACCAGTAGATTGCGTAACCGATGAGCAGAAGATACAGAATCTTGGCTGGCAGAGACCACCAGAACGGCGGATGAACCACAATCTGGAGTCTTGCCTCATTCTTCGACCATACACCATCATTATTGGTTGCCTTAACCAAGAAGGTATAGGTTCCGGCAGGAAGATTGGTATAGTTGGCACGATGCTCGTGGGTATAAATCCAATCCTTGTCTACTCCCTCAAGTTTGTAAGCATACTGGTTCTTCTCAGGCGATACATAACTTAGGGCGGCAAACGAGATATTGATGGTATTCTCGTTATGAGACAGATTGAGTTCTGCTGCATGACTCAGAGATTTCTCCAGCTGGTCGCTCCCCGCCTCTATCGGCTGACCGAAGAGTTCTACCGAGGTGATTGCTACAGGAGGAGCTACCTGGTTGATCTTGACGAGATATGGATAAAAGCAGTTGAAACCTCTTGTAGAACCGAAATAGATTCTGCCATCAGAGGCCAGGAGTCCGGCGTTTGGCATAAACTGGTCACAGGTAAGTCCGTCATATTTATTGAACAGCTGGACAGGTTCACCCGGCGTATATTTCACAATACCCTTGCTGGTAGAAATCCACATTACTCCCTGCGAAATGACAAGACTCGCGAAATCCAGGCTAGGCGCCTCGATGGAGATGCGTCGGAATATACCTTTTGAAGGCAGAAATTCGCAAAGCCCATCGCCGGTTGCGGCATAGAGCTGCCCCTTTTCTCCAATAACCAGACAGTTTACCTGATCACTTACCAGCGAAGTAGAATCATTCTCAACATGCTTATACTGTTTCCAGGCATTATTCTTGTCCAAGCGCCACAAGCCACCTCCCTGGGTAGCAAACCATACGTTGCCCTGAGGATCTTCCTTGATATCGATGGTAAGCGACTTGAACGACTTGATTTTACTAAACTTCTGCTGCCCCTCATCGAAAAGGCTGGCTCCATCCATCGAAGCCGCCCACAGCCGGTTCTTCCGGTCACGATAAATACAATAGGCATTACTTCCCGAAACCATTCCATCGGTCTGGAAAATCTGCTGCGCTCCGGTAGCCATGTTCATTCTGATGACACCATTACCATAGGTTCCCACCCACAGATCATTACCATTGGCAAAGAGAGCATGAACATTATACTTGCCCATAGCCGCCTTGCCCGGATAAGAAACAAAACTGTTGGTCTGGGGATTGAAGCAGTCAAGTCCAGCATCATCGGTAGCTATCCAGATGCGATGCTGCTGGTCTTCGAAGAATCTTCCTACCACATTACCGCGCAATCCCCCCTGTCGAGCTGAGTAAGCACGGAAACGTTCTTCAACACTCGTAGAAGGAAGATAACTTACGCCACCATAGAAAGTAGTTACCCAGATGCCGCCTTCATTATCGCCAGCAATACCATAAACAAAACGCTCGTTGGTACTCCGGCTCGGATCGTTTACTTCCGACAGCATACTCCAAGAGCGGTTCTGGATGTCATACTGCACCAATCCATCATCGCTGGCTATGAGAATATACTTGTTGCCGTTGTTGTAAAGCTGGTGGATATGATGAACTGCATTACTCAAGGTTCCGCTGATGAGCTGTTCGGCACTACCATCTGCGTTGAGCTTGTAAAGTCCGTTTTCCCAGGTTCCGACATAAAGATTGCCATCGGGAGCAGCCAGCATCGCCATGCCGTGAAACATGGTTGCATCGCCCTTCAGAGGGAATGCTTCAAACTGGTCTGTCGACTTGTTGAGATGATAGATGCTGGCTTCACCATGGTTACAGAGCATCCATACCTGGTTGTTGGCATCAACCAGCGTACTTTGCACTTTACCCTGAATATTCTTCATCGGATACTGGTGCAGTTCGTGAGTTGTCCGATTGTATCTGAACACACCCTGTCCGTTGGTAGAAATCCAAATATTCTGATCGCCGTCAAGCGAAAAATTAAAGACAGGCGCCGTAATCTTATCACTCAGTTTCTGGAATCGGTCGGTTGCATTACAGAACAGATAGGCTCCATTATTGCAACCTACCAGCAGGCCTTCTTCGCAAGCAGTAAGGGCGCTCACAAACTGGTCTACAGTCGTAAAGGGATTATAATAGGTTTTGACATCGTATCCGTCAAAACGGCACAATCCGTTGTCTGTACCAAACCACATGTATCCCTTGGAACCCTGAACCACGCTACGCACAGCATTACTCGGCAAACCATCATCCATCGTGATAGAGCGCACCATAGGGTCGATAGGAGCCCATTGTGTACCCGAGTTGGTTTGCGTTACCGTATGTGGCTGCGCCTGAATATCCGTAGCCCCTTTCGAGACAAAAGCGGTCGGCACCTGCGCCTCAGCCCCTACAGGCATCATCATGCAGAGCACAGAAACCATTAGAGTAGATATCTTTCTCATTATATGGGTCTTTATTTTCTGTTGTTAGATAATTTAATGCCGCAAAATTACAAAAATATAACGAGAAATACAACAAAAAGAACAAAAAAAGCCCCGAAACAAGCAAATAGCTACTTTTTAATAGTAAGACTATCCGTTTGCTTCAGGGCAAAACTTAAATAATGATTCAAGTGAGAAGTTTCACTATCAACAGATTGAAACCTGAATTACTTGCTCTTTACATCACTCCATTTAGGCGGTTTCACACCCAGCAGATTCTTCACGAAGAAATCGTAACGCTTGTGCTCGCCATAGAGTTCGCCCATGGTATGATGGGCTCCAGGAATCACCACGAGTTCGAAATCCTTGTTCGCCTTTTCCAGCGCATTCACCACCTGATAGGTGCTCGAAGGATCTACGTTGTCATCTATCTCGCCTACCACCAGCATCAATGGGCGCTCCAGCTTGTGGGCATTCTCCACGTTGCTGCACTCCACGTAACTGGAATCGATAGGCCAGCTCATCCATTGCTCGTTCCACCAGATTTTATCCATCCGGTTGTCATGACAGCCGCAGGCACTATAGGCTGCCTTGTAAAAATCGCCATGCAGCAATACGGCTGTGGTACTCTCCTGTCCGCCTGCCGAACAGCCATAGATTGCCACATTATCAGCATCCATATAAGGATACCTCTTGGCTGCAGCCTTGATCCAGAGTTCACGGTCTGGGAATCCGGCATCCTTCAGATTCTTGTAGCAAACCTCCTCAAACTTCTTGCCGCGATAGGAAGTTCCCATCGCATCGAGCTGAACTACGATGAAACCGAGTTCGGCAAGCGAAGTGGTGTACCAGTTGTATGGCATGAAACTCTTCGGAGTATAGGCATCGCCCGGACCCGAATAGATATACTCGATAACCGGATATTTCTTGTTCGGATCGAAATTGGTAGGGCGCTGGATGATGCCCCACATATCAGTCTTACCATCACGTCCCTTAGCCACAAATACCTCAGGAGCAACCCATCCGTGCTTCTTCAGCGTTGCAATATCAGCCGTCTCCAGAGTCTTGACGAGCTTACCGGTCTGCGCATCTCTGAGCACGGTAACAGGAGCAGCATCCACCTTAGAATAGGTATCCAGAAGATAACGGTAATCATAGGTATATTGGGCACTATGATTTCCCTCTTCAGGAGTGAGCGCCACCATATTCTTGCCGTCGATACCTATTTTATAATAATGCACCAGATATGGGTCCTCATTCTTGTTCACGCCACTAGCCGAGAAATAGATTTCTCCCTTCTCTTCATCCACACGCTGGATGCCGCGAACAAACCAGTCGCCCTTTGTAATCTGTCGGATAACCTTCGACTTCTGCACATCGTAGAGATAGAGATGATTCCAGTTGTCGCGCTCGCTCATCCAGAGCAGTTGCTTGCCATCCTTGATAAACTGACGCCACAGACGACCATAGTTCACAAAGGTATTGGCACGCTCCTCTACCACGGTACGAAGCTTGCCGGTTTCAGCATTCATCGCCAGCATCTGATAGAGATGATGACCACGCTGGTTATACTCCATTGTCACCTCCTTGCTGTCAGGTGTCCATTGCATCCATTCCAGTTCATACTGGTTTTCTATCTGATGCCTGTCAGCCTCCACCTTCTTTCCGGTAGCCACATCGATGATGACCGGATAGTGCTGTGGCAGGACATCGCCCGGCTTGGCATACTCCTGCTTGTGGAGGATAGGCTGCAGCTGGTCGGCAGGCGAAGATTCTACGTAGTAGGCATAGCGCTTCTCTACCGGAACACGCTTGCATACGAAGATGTGCTTGCCGTCTGGGCTCCATTGGATGCGGTTGCTGTAATAGCATCCGATGGTACCATCCTGAGTGAGGATTCGCTTGGCTTCGGTATAAGGTTTTCCTGCCTCATGAACCACCACATTGTAACCTTCGATGTAGGCTTCCATCTTGCCGTCGGGCGAAAGTACCGGATAAGCCTCCTTCTCTTCATCCACCTCCATCCAATGGCGCTCATGGCGTCTGCCAAACTGAGGTTTGTTGGCAAGACGAGGCTTGATGCCCAGCGCCTTCTCCATCGCTTCCTGCGAATCATAAGTCTTCATCTCATCCTTGTCGGCATCATAGGATACAAACTTCTTGCCCTGAGGAGTAGAAATCTGATAATGCAGTACGTGGGTGGAATCGCACCAAGCCGATGAACGTGCCCAATGGAACACGGAATCGGCAGAGAACTGATGACGCAGCGCATAGGCTCTGTTGTAATCTTCTAATGTGCCCTGTGCTGAAGCTGTAGCTGCCGGCATCGCCAAAGCTGCGCTCAACAGCGAAAGAGCTAAAATCTGATTCTTCATTATATTTAAAATTTTACTTGTTGATTTCTTAAGTATCGAACTTTCGTATATGGGGAGTTAGAGAAGTTAAGGGAAGTCCAATCCTTACTTCACTCTTACCTCATAAGGGAAACGGCGGGAAGATGGATCGAGCGAATGATTCGAAGGAGCTCCCATCACCACGAGATAGAGCGCCTTGAGAAGCTGGGACTTTGGAGCCTGAAACGAAACCTTTCCATTCATCGCATCACCCATCTGACCATAGATGCATTCATCAGTATCGGCGGTTACTCCCACCAATCCATAACGATAACCGATGGTGCGTGCCATCTTGTCCTTGGAAGCCTTGAACGCCTTACCCTCAGCATCGAGTGCTCTGAAATCTACAGTAACCTTCTTGCCTGCCTTCGGGATTTCCAGTTTGATGGCGTTGAAACCATAGTTCTCAGGAACCGAAGCTGTATCCGGACGGAGATAGCCATTCTTCTGCTTCAGCATCCTGGTATCAAAGGTGCAGGCATAAGGTCGGGTCTCCTTACGGGCATAATCGAAATCGAAGTTCACGAGATGGCGGTAGCAGTCGAACATCTCATCATTAAACTGCTTCTGACTCATCTTATACTTCCGCTTGTAGGTAACAACCGGGTCCTCTCCTACTTTTCCTTCCCGATAGAGCTGGGCGATGCTTTCCAATCCATGTTTCTCTGCCCACCATTCTATCACGTATGGCGAATGATAGATGTTGTCCAGATGCAGATAACCCTTATGGGTAAGTTGTCTGAAGGCATCAAAGTGAAACTTCTCGTCCGTTAGCCAGTCGGGATTCACTCTCCAGAGCATCCATTGGGATGTCATCTCGAAGAAGCCACTTCCTCCCCAGGCTTCGCCCGTTTTGTCTGCCATAATCTGAAGTTGGAAACTGTGTCCCAACTCATGAGCCAGACAGTTGAGTTTTTGATCTTGAATACGGTTAGGTGTTACCCAGAGCGCTCCGATAAAGTCATCGTAAGTTCCGCCGTAAGCAGTTCCTTCCAGCGAATAGTTCACCATCACCATCATCTTGTATTGGTCGCAGATGCTGCCCGGCAGAGAGAACTTCAGGGTGTCACGGAAGAAACGGTAGAAACGTTCTACTTGAGTTTGTAGATCGCCCAGGTCGAATTTCATCGGCTTACCTTCGAGCGAAGGAGGATTCTGCGGATTATCTCCAAACGGCTTTTCCCAGAAATACACGATATTCTGGGTCTGTGCACTATGTCGCCAGCACCATCTCTCATCATCCTTGTTGAAATCATAGGGTTTCAGAGAGTCCGGTACGAAGATGAGTTTCTGTGGTGCAGATACGGGATTTACGGGTCTGGTGGCAGGAGCCTCAGATGGGTCCTGCTGTGCCAGGACTGCAGTAGCCCAAGGCAAGGTAGCTGCTGTAAGTATCAGCGATAAGAATATTCGTTTCATTTCGGTTATGATTTTTGCGTTATTTATTATTTCGCCACAAAAGTACTGATAATCTTGCAAAAACGCTCGCAATATCGTCTAAAATGATACAAATATCGTATCTTCTCAAAGAACATCTTAGAGATTTGTCAAAAATTACATCAAAATGATAGATTTGTGCAAAAAAACTTGGGAGATATTATAAAAAGTCGTATCTTTGCCAAAAGAAATCTATAAAAAGAAATGATTATGAGATTATCAGAAGAACGATATATTAGCTTACTTACCGACTTTGGTTTCAAACGTATATTTGGAACAAAGCCAAACAAAGACTTGCTCATCAACTTTCTGAATTCACTTTTTGATGGAGAGCAAGTCATTAAGGATGTTCGCTACCTTAATAGCGAGCACGTTGGTGATGTTTTCGCTGAGCGCAAAGCTATCTTTGACGTGTATTGTGAAAATGAGAAAGGAGAAAAGTTCATCGTTGAAATGCAGAACGCCTTTCAGAAATACTTCAAAGACCGTTCTCTCTTCTATTCTACATTTCCTATCAGAGAGCAAGCACCAAAAGGACAGGATTGGAATTTCAAGCTAGACCACGTTTATACAGTAGCATTGCTCAACTTTGATTTTAAGGAAGAAGCTTTCGACCAAAAAGAAATCAATCACGATGTTGGCCTGCTAGACAAAAAGACATTCAAGGTCTTTAACGACAAGCTTTCTTTCAAGTATATTGAGATTGCCAAATTCAACAAAAGCGAGACTGAGCTAGAAACTCTGTATGACAAATGGCTCTATGTTCTCAAGAATTTACCCAAGCTTGACAAACGACCGAAAGCTTTAAAAGAGAGAATTTTCACGAAATTGTTTGAAGAAGCTGAAATCGCTAAATTCAGTCAACAAGAATTACGAGAATACGAGGATAGTCTTAAGGCCTATCGAGACATAAAAAATTCAATCGATACTGCGAAGGAAGAAGGCAGAAAAGAAGGTAGAGAAGAAGGCAGAAAAGAAGGCAGAGAAGAAGGTGTTGCCAAAGAAAAGTTGGCCACCGCCAAGCGTCTTTTCGGCATGGGGTTCACACTAGAGCAAGTTGCCAAAGGTACAGGTCTTTCAATAGAAGATATAGAGAGACTTGTTTAAACAATAATAAAACAAGGAAACCATCTGATAGCATTAGTTCTACCGGATGGTTTTCTTTTTAATACGAAACCTCAATATTATATTTCTTTATTATTTTGATGAAAGAATGCTTTCTTTAGTATTCTTAAAAGGCTAAAACACATAGCTGATATGATGTGAGAAGACCAATCTATCGCCTTAAAGAATTAGATGTATGCGATTGCTGCCATATGCCAGCAAGGTTGTCGGCAATTGCCAGCAAGATTGCTGGCATATGGCAGCAATGTTTCCGGCATATGGCAGCAACTATACAAATCAAGAAGTTCAAGCCAAATAAACGTAGAAGTATAACTGTTTAAGTAATGAGTTATAGGGTATTAAGACAACACATCTTACGCTTCGGATGCGTACGTATTAAAAGAAGAAACGAGAGTGTTATCAACATAAGCAAAGAAACAAAAAAGTTCCGTTGCATTCTGCAAAACAACAGTTTTACGTCAGCAACGGAACTAACTATATTAACTATGCGAATTTCATCTTGATGGTAATAACAGCCTTATGCTGTTTACCATTCTTATTATAAACCATGGTTGGTTTGATGATATAAGTCTTGCCCTTTTCAGAAGCACCAGGCTTATGCCCCACAGTAAGGGCGTAGCCACCGGCATCATATTCGAAGTAAATCTTCGTGCCGTCTCCCCAAACACCAGCAGAACCATCTTCTGCAATCCAGAAGCCGATACCATTGGCAGAGTATGCATAAGATACTGAACCGTCAGGGTTTGTCAAACCTACAGCCACCTTGCCATCAGCAGGCCCCGTGAAGCCCTCAGCTTTCACAACGCCAGCCTCCAATGTAGCACTTGCAATCTCAGAAGGCTGCAACTTGAATGCCTTTGCAATCTTCTCCATGACACCATCATTCAAGAGATTGAAGGTATGCAGAGGATAACTTTCGCTGCTTGCGTCAAGACTTACCTCAAGTGAAGTCTCCAAATCAGTAGGGTCTCCTTCCGGTATCGTCACGTTGCCCAGCAAGTCGGTACCCGAGAACTTCACACGATAAGGCCATTGCTCATCATTGGTCTCATCATCATCCCAGGCATTGCGATTATACTTATCAGGAGCAGCCAGCACACAGAGGTACAATCGCTCAGTATTGGCAGGAACTTCGTAGGTTGCTGTGCCTTTCTTGCCTGTATGCATCTCGCCATAATGCGACTTACCATCCTTGGTGATAGCCACAAAACCATAACGATAATTCTGCTGAGTATTGCTCTGGGAATTATACTTGGTCACAGTACTTTTGGCATTACCATCTCCATCTACCACAGTACCAGGATCTCCAGCTGCCAAAGCAGAACCAGGAGCCAAGCCCTCAAGCGTAGCACTTACCTTGCCTGAAGCAGGAACATTCAGCGGGATGAGATTGAAACCTGTTGTACCAGGACAGTTGGTATAAGCCACCTGATAGTAGCCATCGTTCTTATACAGTTTGGTAGAATAGTTAATGGCAGCCTCCTTCTTATACTGATGCACAGCCTTGAAATCATAGTCAGCACAATGAGCACTATACGCATACAAATCCTTGTAGAGTGCATCAAGACTATTGTTGCAATAGATGCGCATATAAGTCTGGAGCGGATCCTCCGGATATTTGCTTTCTTTCCAGATACGGGCGTATGACGCAATGCCATGCTTTTCAGTAAACCAATACTGGAACCAGTAGCTTGCGTAACGCATGAACTCATGGTTGAAGTGGCGATGATGATTCTTGAGCCAAACAGCATAATGAGCGTCCTGGTCAAAACACTCGTTAGGATAATCCTGGAACGACTGCCACTGGGCACATTGTTCCCAATAAGCACAACCGCCAGCACCATTTTCACCAAATCCATAACGGAATCCAGCAGGCACAAGCTGAGAACCATCAGCCCTATCTATTGGCGTAACCTCACCCGTGAAGAGTTTGTCGGCAGAAACCTGATATTGGAAAGAGTGTCCTATCTCATGACCAATGGTTGAACCAACCGGCTTGCAGGTAGATGGATTTACCCAAAGGGCACCAATCTTGTCATCATAGCCTGAACCTGTGGCAAGCCAATCTGTCTGATAAAGGAGATAAATCTGCATCTTATGATTGTCAAGAACCGATTTCCCCTGTCCCACAGTTGCCATACCGAGTTTCTCTACATTGGTCTTATAGAACTGCTCAGCCTTCTGCAACAAGTCATCAACATCCACACGCAAAGCCTCCGGTACAGATTCAGAATTAGGATTATCTCCAAAGCCAGGCTCCCAGAACACAAAGAAGTGCTCGCTCTGCTTCATTCTCCACCACGACCATCTGGCATCGCTGCGGAGCATGTAATCAGGTCCCTTTTCAAATCCTTCATTCCATTTTGCAGGACAATAATACTGGTTATAGTCAACAATCTTTGATTTATCCATCACTTTCACATCCGATGGTTTGGGATTTACAGGAGTATCAGTTCCTGTGGAATCATTACTGGAACTGCAACTTCCGAATGATAATAAAAAGAACAATGACAATACTGTCATTATCCCCGTTTTCAGTTTAATTTGTTTCATGATTTATGTTTTAAGTTGATTTTGATTAGATACTGGAATCAAAAGAGCTGGAAAAAAAACGCCCAATAGCTTATGAGTTTTGCTATTGGGCGAATTATTCGTTATTTCAAAGGAATCTCATTACTGCTCCGCAGCTTCATCTGGTTTCATTGGCCAGTATGGATTCTGGTACAATGGAGAATCACCGTATGTCTTATGGTCAGGAGCAGTAAGCATAAACTGACGCAAAGGCATTGGCTGTAGGTACTGAGCCATAGACCATGTCATACCATTGTAAAGCATATTAGTAGAAACAATCTGGTATGGACGGAAATATTCTGTCAACTTACGAGAAGATACTGTAGCTGTAACAGAACCATCATCTACCAACTGGTTTACTGTATACCATTTTTCCATTGGAGTATTCCAAAGATGGAAGCCTTCTAACTGATAAGGCTGTTTCTTCAACTGATCGAGTGAACGCCAGCGAATCAAATCCATCCAACGAAGACCTTCAGCCATCAACTCTGTACGACGCTCACGACGAATACTATACAAAGTAGGATCAGTCAATGCCTTGCCAGCAGAAAATGCGCCCCAATCATATTGTGTACCAGAACCATCGGTATAACCCTTTAACTCCTGTGCCATATCTGTGGCAGCAATAGTTGTCTGAGGGTCAGCAGCCTCACCTGTAAAGCCAGCAGCCTCACGGATTGCCTTCCAATATGAAATGCTCTTTGCATTCAAATGATGATCGAGCATATATTGAGCTTCAATATAGTTGAGCAAAGCCTCTGTTGCACGGAATGTGATAGATGCAGTATAACCAGCCTGGTTTTCTGCCAAATTTTGATTGAACGTACCACCCTTTCGAATAGCATAACCAGTAGTATAAGTTACATCAAATGAGCGGGTAAACACTTGTGGAACTGGCTCGATAGGACGAACCTGCTCAGCAGCAATATTATTATCCTCACCCTGAAGAACGTTCTTCTGACCAGGACGCTTCAAGAAGATAAACAAACGTGGGTCACGATTGCGAACTACTGCATGAGTCGTTGTATCTTCATAAACATATCCATCATGGTGTGCATAAGTAGGCTTACCATCCTTCATCAGAAAGGCATCAATCATACCACGGGTAAAACCAGTATAGGTATTACCACGGTTTACAGCTACCTCAATGTTATCAGTCACACCTTTACCCTTATTATAGGCCTTCCAGAGAAGAACCTCAGGATAGGCAGACATGTCGGTATTACCAAACTTATAGAAATAAGGATTGGTATCAGATAAAGACTGAGGTACGATACCTGTATTCTTATCCAATTTGCCTACATAAGCATCACCTACAATGGCAGCCTCATCAACCGCCTTCTGGAAGAAGTACTTAGCTTCAGCCTCAACGCTACCTGTAGGATACTGATAATTTGCATTATAGTCTTTTGCCTTTCCTGGCCATCCCTCACCATTAGGAACGAACGGAGTACCAGCGAAGTTGGTCAACCAAGAACCTTCAAACAAGGCTACACGTGATGCAAACAGATGAGCAACTGCAGGAGAGATACGTGTGGTTGCTTCCCAACCATCAGGCTCCATATAGGTTACAGCAGAATCCAGGTCGGCAAGAATAAAACGAGCAACCTCGTTGCGAGGACTACGCTTATTAGCTGCTACAAGGATAGCCTCATTGTCAGGCATGGCCTCTGTCACAATAGGTAAGTCACCGAAGCTCTTGTACAAGCTGAAATAAGCATAGGCACGGAAGAAGTGTAACTCGCCAATATATTGACGAATTTTATTTTCATCACCCGCAATCAATCCATTCTCATAGTTAGACTGTGCAATATTCAACTGATAGTTGATATCACGAATATTGTTCCAGCTCCATGAAGAGTTGTCATTACTAGTCTTCCAACTACCTTTCTTATACTTAGAATCACCATCAGAACCGGTCTGATTATCCGTACCATTATCGTATGCAAATGTACCATAGCCTGCACCACTATGATATGGCAATACAGTCTGATAGAATGCATTAGCTACGGCTTGAAGCTGAGTAGCATCCTTGTAATAGTCGGTAGGAGTAATATCTGTAAGAGGCTCTTGCTTCAGGAAATCATTACAAGAAGCCATCAACATACCGCATGCCAACAAAGGAAGTACCTTTAAAGATATATTGAATTTCATATCATTCTAATATTTATAATGTTAAACTTAAACCAAAAGAGAAGGTTGTGTTCAATGGATATCCATTGCCATACCATGTACCGATGGTCTCTGGGTCATACTGCTTGCGGAGAGATGTTCCTGTCCAGAGATTCTCACCCGAGAAGTAAACACGAAGTTTCTCAATAGAAATCTTACGTGTCAAATCCTGTGGCAAGGTATAACCAATCTGAAGGTTCTTCAAACGAATGTAAGAAGCATCCTGCAGATACTTTGTCTGAACCTGCTCATTCTTGGCGCTATAGGCTGCACGTGGCAAGTAAGCGTCCTTGTTTGGCTCCTGGAAGCC
>ERZ773181.1332-NODE-1332-length-20442-cov-3.587531_pt1 | contig 20442 bp, 15 predicted proteins | sample MGYA00581001_ERZ773181 | MGnify/ENA primary metagenome ERZ773181 (study PRJEB29015, sample SAMEA2737780) | human gut metagenome | biome: human gut; feature: human-associated habitat; material: faeces | place: China | collected 2012 ... | reverse complement strand
GTGGATCAAATGATTTTTTATGATGATAGAATATTATAATCTAGGAGCAACAAGTGTTTTTATAAAAGAAATTTTTTGCAGTCTTTCATCAATTTTAGTAAGGGCATCCATAAGACGGACAAAACCATCTCTTGAATCCGCAAGACTTGTCATCGCAAGAATATACCCTGCAGCCGCCATTTCCACTTCAATTTGAAATTCTTCCCGCAGCCATTTTGCTGCCTCTGTGCCAGAACATTTTTTCCCGGTCAGAACAACAAGTTTTGATGGTTCCTTTCTTGGATTTTCCCAAAAACGTAATTCCTTCCATTTTTCTGCATGCTCACGAAACCAAATAAGGTTCGTAAAATAAGCCTCAAACCAAGTATCGGCATATTTCCGCATCCACTGCATACACTGGCTGATACTGCCCATCAGCACATAAGAAGGGCTGCTCGTCTCAAAGATTTCCAAATAATGTTCCACGCGCTCTGCCATAATACGGTCACTCGCCCGGTGCAAAACCGCCGTCTGGGTCAATGCCGGCAGCGTCTTGTGCAGACTCATAATCACGGCGTCCGCCCCAAGGCGCACCGCATTTTCCGGGAATCCGGCTCCGAATCCGAAGTGGGCCCCGTGCGCTTCATCGACAATCAGCGCCGCCCCGTGTGCATGACAGCATGCCGCAATCGCCGCGACGTCCGACACGATCCCCTCGTAGGTCGGGGATGTGAGGATCACAACCGCAATATCCGGATGCTTTGTCAGCGCCTCCTCCACCTGCGCCGCGGTAATCTGTCCCTGCAGATCTCCCCGCGTAATTGCCGGATAGAGGAACTCCGCCGCGAGTCCCTGCATGGAAATCGCGTGATAGACCGCTTTGTGGCAGTTCCTTGCCGCCAGTACCTTATCTCCCCGCCGTGCGGCAGCGCAGATGGCGGCAAGCAGTCCGCAGGTGCTCCCGTTTACCAGGTAATACGACCGGTCCGCACCGTAGAGCTTCGCCGCGCGCTCCTCGGCCTCCCTGATAAGCCCTTCGGCATGATGCAGGTTGTCAAATCCGTCAATCTCCGTAATATCGATGGTATACGGATTTGGAAACGGAAGTGCCCGGCGCTTGTGCCCCGGCATATGAAAAGGGTAGACATCCGATTCCCCGTATGAAATTAGCTGTTGATACAAATGCTCTCTCTCCATTGTTCCTATCACTTTCCCCTGTCAATCCGTCTTGTTTTGTTCCGTCGATCCGCGCAGCAGAATTTTTGTCACTTGAACAATCCGCCGTTTTCCATTATGATATGGGATATATTTATTTAATAGAAATGGCGGAAATTTTTATGAACCACGCACTCATTATCCTGTGCGGCGGCGGAAGCACGCGCATGGGAACCGATAAAGCCCTGCTGCCTTTTGGCGAAGTAAGTCTGCTGGAATACCTTGTGAACAAGTACAAACCGCATTTTTCGCATATTTACTTATCCGTGAAAAAGCCGGGCGAATATACACACCTGTCACTCCCCGTCACAGAAATTGCCGATCTGTACATGAACGCCGGTCCGATGTCCGGCGTATTTTCCGGTCTCTCCATGATGGATGAAGACCAGGCGTTTATTCTGCCGATCGACACCCCTTTTCTGGAACCGGAAGTCGGACTGCAGCTGCTGGAGCATCTGGACGGTTTTGACATCGCCGCGGTATCCGGCACCGAAATGGATCAAAAGGTACCGGCGTCCGCCTACTCCAAAAGCTGCCTGCCGTCCATCGGAAAGTGTCTGCTTTTGCACCAGTTCACTTTCGATACGCTGCGCGAGAAATGCAGCGTGTCCTATCTGAAGCGCGAAGAAGCGACCAAAGACTCCGATATTCCGGCAGATCTTCAGTTTTCCCATCTGGATACCAGGGATGACTACTATCTGGCGCTCCGGCTCCTTCACTGCATTTAACTAATCTAAGAACCGCTGCAGATCCGGCATCCAGTCTCCGAAAAAAATCTCGTCCCGGCACAGGGTGCTCCACATCTGCGGAAGGAATTGTTCCAGAACCTGCATGACCTCTGTCCATGCGGGTTCTTTTCTTTTCCGGTGTCTTAAATATTTCTCCCAACGCTTTCTCATGTAGCTGTAATCGCGGTAGGAAAGAATCTCTTTCATCCGCGACTCCTCGGGAAGTAACTGCCGCTTTTTGCAATGTTCGCCGAGCAGTTCCTGAATATGCCTGCCGTCCACCGGCTCCGTCTTTAATATCCCGTAAACCTTATCGTAGACGCTCATATCCGGAAGCAGTTCCATATCCCGGATCAGATAAAAAAGATTCTCCGCGAGAATACTCTCCACCGGATATTCCAGATACGGAATCTGCTTTCCGCCTTCCATAAACGGCATAAAAGTCCGCTTGACCGGAACCAGTCCTTCCTCGGTCAGTTCCGTGACGCGGATATGGATCGGAACCGTCATCTCCTCGAACTCCCCCGCAATCTCCAGATCCACGCGGTGATCCCCCGCGCTCGCTCTTCCCTTCCAGGAAATGTCCGGCACCTTTTCCACTTTTAGGATGTACGCGAGCATGACATATCCCATCTTAAGAGACAGCTCCTGCCCCGGAACGATCCCCTCCCGCTTCATCGCGCGGGGATCTGTCACATAGGCAAAATCCAGCGTCAGCAGATTTTTCTTCCGGTACTGTTCCACTCCGAGTGCGCTGCTGTTTTTCAGCCAGAGAAACAGGGAAAACGGCGAATCCTCGATCAGATACATCAGTTCTTCCAGTACATAGCCTGCCAGCAGATTGGAAAACGGAATACCGGTCTCTTCACTTTTTGCTTTCAGTGCAGCTTTTTCTATGATCGTATGTTTCATCTACAGCCATACTCCTATCATCGTCTGTACTTTCTTTACCACTCTGCGTTCCCTTGCGTATTTCATCAGCTTTGCGACATCCTTCTTCGGATCGCGGATATACGCTAAAAGCCCTTCTTTGAAAAGCTCACGCTCCATCTTATCTTCATATTTCAGACACTCGCACATCAGGCGCTCCCGGTCAAAAATTTTCATCTTCGCGCCGCCGTAGTCAATCTCCGTCACACCGAGTGTCAGGGTCTCCGGCTCCGCATACAGCGGCACCACCGGCGGAAAATCCAGCTTAAACCGCGACTTGGATGTGTTCTTGTCCACCGACAATTTGTATCCGTAAGGCTTGCGGTCCAGATAGCCGTACGCGTACAATGCGGTCTCCAGGTTTAAGACGCAGTCCGGAAACAGCCGCGCAATCAGCTCCTCCTCCGAGAAATCACTCAGCCGCACCGCATAGTACCCGTTCTTGATCCGGATCAGATCTCCCTTTTCCACAAAATCCAGAATCCTCCGGTAATCGATTCCCAGTTCATTCAGCTGGCTCTTTTTCACCACGCCGCCATTCTGATAGATGAACTCTTTGACACGATCCAGAATGAGTTCCCGCTTTTCGTTAATCACATAAGATTCTGACATATCGTTCCCCGTACCTTTCCTGTTGAGCCATCCCCTCCTGCAGCGCATTTTGGGGAAAGTTCTGTATAACTTCTCCGCTCTATGTATATGTTTGTGGTATTTATTGCTTATTTTTACTATAAAGGATCCACTGCTGTTTGTCAATTTATCGTTTCTGTCGTTTTTCCAGCTGTTCACAGCCCCTGTTTTGTCCTATAATGTCATAAAAGACAATTTTTTTGTCGTTTACAGAAAGGAGTTCTCTATGGAAGCAAAATCACCCTCCCTGCGCAAGAATCCATCCCGGGAAACCTGCGAGGGAATCATCCGCCGGATCCTGATGACCGAGGTCTTAGAGAAGGGGAAAAACGAGCATTTCCGCACGGCTGCCGATTTCATGAAATACTTCGAGTCTCTTTACCCGGCGTCCGACGCTCTGACCAAACAGGTGCAGCGCGCCATCCGTTCTCTGAATATGCCGAAGGATGAACTTGGCTATTTCATTCCGAACAAGACTGCCGAACAATTAGAGCAGGAACAGGAGCTTACCTATATTTTCAAAAAAGCGAATGCCGACGTCTGCCGGATGGATGATTACCAGCCTCTGTTTTTAAAAGCGGACGATGCTGTCTCCTCCTACATGCTTTCCCGCATCACGGACTCCCCTCTGTTTCAGGGAAAATATCTGACCGCGCACACCGTGCCCGGCGGCATTCTCTTCTATACAAAGAACCCGAATCAGCTTGAAATCCTGCTGAAGAGCTTAATTGTCAGATAATTTATCATCATTTTTTTCATGTCCATAATGCAAAAAACGACAATATTCAACATGGAATATTGTCGTTTTTTATTTCTTTGTACTATCTTCTACGTCTTCTGCGGCGTCTTGGCTTGCTTTTCATCTGTCGGAACTGCTCTTTGCGGTTCCTGCGCACTTCCCGGTTGTGCCGGATAATATAATAGTTATCGTAGAACTTCTTTCCGGCGAAAATCAGCCCTGCTGCAACCAGGATTCCAGCTACGATAAGCAGGATTGTGAGCGGTCTGATCCGCACCGTGGAGACCGTCTTCTCCTCGGTGTCTGTCTCCTGCTCTACCTCGCTCTGGTTGTCAAAAATATATCCGTCCACAACCGCACCGGTTGTCACAATGTCCGCTTTTCCGACCTGACGCCCCGCATAGGTGTAGGCAAGCGTTCCCACCACGTTCTCGCTGACGTCATTATACGTGATCTCCGATGCCGCATCGTTAAAGTCTGTCGTCTTCGGAAGGACGATATTGGCACTCGCATCGATGTCCACAAACGCTTTGTTGTTGTTCAAAGCTCCAACTTCCACCGCCTCGGAATCCGTGTATCTGGTCTCATTATCCGCAATATTGAACAACTGGAAATTATCAAATGCATAATCAAAAAGATTCCGGCTGTCGGTCCACTGATTCGGCGATTCCGTATGCATCACGACGCATACGAGGCTCATGCCGTCCTTTTCGGCGTAGGTGACCAGCGTGCTGCGCGCGATATCCGTATATCCGGTCTTTCCGCCGGTACAATACTCATACCGGTACTTGAGCGTCTTGAACGGGTAGAGCATCTCATTGTGATTCTGCAGATCCGTCGGCTCATCATGCTTGTTCGTCGGCGGAATGGTGTAGCGTGCCGTCCCGGTAATAATCCGGAAGGTCTCGTTCTGGTATGCCGCTTTGGCAATCAGCGCCATATCGTGCGCCGTCGTGTAATGGTTCTCGTCAAACAGACCGTGCGGATTGGCAAAATGCGTGTTGGTACATCCCAGCTCCGCCGCTTTTTCGTTCATCATGTCCACAAAATGCTCCACCGTACCGCCGACATGCTCCGCCACTGCGTAGGCACATTCATTTGCCGAATTCAGCATAACCGCGTACAGGCACTGCTCCATCGTCATCTGCTCCCCGTAATCGCGGTAGATTCCGGAACCCTCAGTATTGTTGATCGCATCATCAGAAAATGTGACGACCTCATTCAGATCGGAATTCTCCAGCGCGAGAAGCGTCGTCATGATTTTCGTGATACTTGCCGGATAATTCCGCTCATCGCTATTTTTTTCGTACAGAACCGTCCCCGTCGACATCTCCATCAGTATCACGGACGGTGACTGTACTTCCGGTCCTTCCGGCCAGTAATCTGCCGCCTGCACCACCTGCGGCTTTATCTGTAAAAAGTATAGTAAACTTAAGGCGACACATGCCGCCTTTTTCCACACATTCGCTCTTCGCATTGCTTATAACTCCATTCTATCCAGAAATCCTGTCCATTTCTTCCATATATATCCGGAACATAACTAGTATCAGTATAATCGCAGAAAAAAATACATGCAACAATTTTTCTAGCAAAAGCTCTTTTTTTATCCACAGATTTATTGTAGAATATCTTGTATGTCCACAATTATAGGACTTCCCGACATTTATTAAGATTTTCTTATGAGAGGCAGGAACGATATGAGACTTAGAAATATACCGGGTGCAGACGCCGCCATCACAGAGAGCGTCTACTGCATCAAAAGCCCCGAGACGCACAAAGGCCATTGGCAGGAGATTTTTCCGTCACAGGAGCCGCTTCACATTGAGATCGGTATGGGAAAGGGCCGCTTCATGATGGATCTTGCCGCAGTGCATCCCGACATCAATTATCTGGGAATCGAGCGCTACTCCAGCGTCCTGCTGCGCGCCCTGCAGAAAATGGAAGAGAATCCGCTCCCGAACCTGTTTTTCATCTGCATGGACGCCGCCGATGTCGCTGAGGTATTCGATCACGGAGAGGTAGACCGGATCTACTTAAACTTTTCCGATCCGTGGCCGAAGGACAGACACGCCAAGCGCCGTCTCACCTCCCGTCAGTTCTTCGCGCGCTACGATGAGGTTCTCGCACCGGAGGGACGTCTGGAGTTCAAGACCGACAATCAGGATCTTTTTACCTTTTCCCTGGAGGAGATCCCGGAAGCCGGCTGGCATCTGGACGCCTCCACCAGAGATCTGCATCACGATCCGGTGCTCAATGAAGGCAATATCATGACGGAGTACGAGGAGAAGTTCTCCTCCCTCGGCAATCCGATCTGCAAGCTGATCGCTTCCAGATAAAAAACACCCGCAGTCCGGATTTTTCTCGATCCGCCTGCGGGTGTTTTTTGTGTTCTGTTTTCTTTTATTCTTTGATCCGGAACTGGTTGACATTGTCGCTTAAATTTTCTGCAATATCCACGAGGTTTTTCGTCTGCGCATTGCAGTCCGTGACGATGCCGCTTAACTCTGTCATGGAAGCCGAAGTCTCCTCGGTACTTGCCGCATTCTCCTGTGCAATCGCTGCCAGACTCTCCATGCTGCTCATAACATCATTCTTCGCCGTGTTGACTGTCTCGATCTCACGCCGGATATTGTCAATCGCAACTACCACATTGCCGACCTCCGTATTCAGTCCGTCGAATGCCTCTCTGGTGGTCGAAAGCTTCTCGTTCTGCTCATTGATCTCATCCAGCACACCGTTCATCGTCTCGACGCTCCTGTTGGAGTTCTTAATCAGTTCTTCCACAATATCACCGATCTTCTTCGCGGAGTCGCTGGACTGATCCGCAAGCTGACGGATCTCATCCGCCACCACCGCAAATCCTTTTCCATGCTCTCCCGCGCGCGCAGCCTCGATGCTCGCATTTAAGGACAACAGATTGGTCTGGCTTGCAATATCCGTGATCATCTGGATCGCACTGCCGATCTCCATGACAGACTGGTTCGTCCTGTCTGTCTGACGGTTGACCTCATCCACCGATTCTCTGGTGCGGTCGCTGATCTCCACCAGGTCTTTGATCGTGCCGTCGAGCTTATGATTCTGCTCTTTCATCTCCTCCGTGCTGCCCATGAGATTTTCCACGTTCTTTGTCGTCTCGGCAATGGCTTCGTTCATGTCGCTGATCTGCTCATTGACCTTCTGCATCTCACCCGCCTGATTCGTCGCTCCGTTCGCAATGTCCTCCATCGCTGTATTCACATTATGAATGGACTCATTGATCGTCGTAAAGCTGTTCTGGAACCTGGCGCTGAAATCATCCAGCGACTTTGCGGATGTCCGGATGTTTTTTACAATCATGGCCAGTCCGCCAATGAGTGAATACAGCGCACGCGCAATATTTCCGATCTCGTCCGAGCGGCTCGTCATGCGGTCGCTGATCCTGCTTTCCAGATTTCCCTCCGCAACAGCATCCAGATGATCGATCATCGACATCATTGCCTTCACAATCTTTATCATCACAATTGCCAGAAAGATACATGCAAAGATTGCAAGCACTACCATAAATATTATATTTTTTTTCAATCGGTCATTGTAGATTTCGTGAACGGAAGCAGACGCCATACCGGTAAACACCAGACCCGCCATGGAACCGTCACTGTTGTACAATCCCTCATAATATCCGTAATATTTCTGACCATCAATCACATTATCGGACACAAAATAACTACCCTTTTCTTTCACAGTCTGATACACATCTGCTGCTATCTCCGTCCCGGTCTCACGGCTGCCGTCCTGTCTCACAAGGCTAGTCGCCATCCGGGTCGTATTCCAGCTGAGCGTAACATCGAGTCCGGTATTCTCCTTAAAAGCATCCAGCACATCCTGATGTTCCGAGATATTGTAATCTCCCTTGTACAGCTGGTCTCCGTCCACATTCCAGTCGCCGCTGCTTATAACGGACAAGGTCTGATTGACTGCATAAATCGATGTCTTCAATTCATGCTGCATCAGTTTATCAGACACAGAAACGCCAACCGCCCGGATTGCCAGCCCTGCAAAAGTCACAAGAATCAGTAGCGGTATGATTGCCGTGATCAGAATCTTCATCATCAGATTCAGACCTTTTTTCCTTTGCACCTCAATATTCTTTTGTTCCATCTGACTCTCTCCCCTTCATATAGTATCTGCTTTTTATATCGTCAGGTTTTTCCTTCTGTTAAAGTAGGATACACTCTTTTTTTTAAATTTTAATAATATGCGTTGTAAGCACAAAAAAAGCACCAACCCCACAGTCAATGCTGTAAAATCGGTACCTTTCAATGCGCCACCAGGGGTTCGAACCCTGGACACCCTGATTAAGAGTCAGGTGCTCTGCCAGCTGAGCTAGTGGCGCTTATTTTGTATCTCGTGTTCTGTATCACCCGAGCACGAAAATTATTATATAACAGAAATTTTAGAAATGCAACATTTTTTTTAAAAAACTTCAATTTTTTTTTCAATTGTGTTATTTTATAGATAGAATGGCATAGATCAAGGAGGTTTCTTATGCAAGTTGAACAGCGATTATTGAAATATGTGTCCTATTGGACGACATCGGATGAGAATAACATGACAGACGGCAAGGTACAAATTCCGTCTACCGGGCGTCAGTTTGATCTCGGAAAGGTACTAGAGCAGGAATTACGGGATCTCGGCCTTAAAAATGTGGTTCTGACCGACCACTGCTATGTATACGGTCTGCTTCCGGCGACTGCAGGCTGTGAGGGACGCAAGGCCGTCGGTTTTATCTCACATATGGATACCGCACCGGACTACTCCGGCAAGGACGTCAAACCACAGATCATTCCGGATTATGACGGCGGTGACATCCGTTTAAACGGTACTGGGGCAATGTTAAAGATTTCTGATTTTCCAACGCTGAAGGATTTGAAGGGAAGAACCCTGATTACCACCGACGGCACGACACTGCTCGGCGCGGATGACAAGGCCGGTGTGGCAGAAATCATCACGGCATTAGAAGAGATCATTTCTTCCGGAATGCCTCACGGTGATATCTGGGTGGGATTTACCCCGGACGAGGAAATCGGCTGCGGTGCAGATTTATTTGACCTAGATTATTTTAAGGCTACTTTTGCCTACACGGTGGACGGCGATTACGAAGGCGAGGTCGCCTATGAGAATTTCAACGCCGCGAGCGCAAAATTTTCCATCAAAGGCGTCAATGTGCATCCGGGCGAGGCGAAGGATATTATGGTAAATGCCGCTCTTGTGGCGTGTGACATCCAGTCGCAGCTTCCGCCGGAGGAGACACCGGCGCACACCGAGGGCAGACAGGGCTTCTATCATCTGACCGACATGAAGGGTGATGTCGCTTTTGCAGAGCTTTCCTATATCGTGCGTGATCACGACAAGGCTTCTTTTGAATCACGCCTGAACAGACTCCGCACACTGGAAGTGGAGACCAACCAGAAATACGGCACCGGAACCGTCTCTCTTACCATCACGGATTCCTACTCCAATATGCTTGAGATCATCGAACAGCATCCTTATGTTGTGGATATCGCAAAAAAGGCAATCTCGATGACCGGTCTCACACCGCTCTCCCGCCCGGTCCGCGGCGGCACAGACGGCGCCAGATTAAGCTTTATGGGTCTTCCGTGCCCGAATCTTGGCACCGGCGGCTACGGCTTCCACGGTCCGTATGAACATATCAGCGTGGAGGGCATGCAGACAGCAGTCTCCGTCATCAAGAATATCGTGACGATCGTCGCGGAGTCTGATCTGTAAGATTACGGAAAGAATTGCCGCATAGATTCCCGTAATAGGAAATTCCGGGATATATAAATAAGTATTACCGTTTCAGATAGAAAATGAGCGTGGAAGAAATTCTCACATTTTACTTCAGAGAATCTTCCACGCTCATTTTTTTATTCTGAAACTGCTAATAACTTCATTTCTTATCCCGGAACCTGCTCTTACATTTTTGCAATCAATGCGGCAATTTCTTCCGGAGTCATAAGCTTGTGTGGATCGGAAAAATCCATCGGTGCAGCTTCCTCTGCCTTTGTCTGAGGCTTTTTCTGCGGTTTCGCCACCTTCGGCTCGTCCGGTATTTCGTTCTCCGGCGCGGCTACTGGCTCTGGCTTGTCCGGTGCTTCATTCTCCGGCGCGGCTTCCTCTTTCAGATCTGCTCCAAGATCGAGACTTTCTCCTCCGAGATCGGAGCCATCTGCTCCTAAATCTAAGCTATCCACTCCGAGATCAAGGTTCTCCGTTCCAAGGTCAAGGTTCTCTGCTCCAAGATCGAGACTATCTGCTCCTAAATCAAGGCTGTCTCCTCCGAGGTCTAAGCTGTCTGCCCCAAGATCAAGTCCTTCTGATCCAAGATCAAGTCCGCCTGCTCCGGCATCTAAGTTATCTGCTCCTAGGTCAAGGTTCTCTGTCCCGAGATCAAGACCGTCCACTCCAAGGTCTAAGCTGTCTCCTCCGAAATCGAGACCATCTGCTCCAAAATCGAAACTGTCTATCTCCCCGCTCTCTGCCTCAGCCTCATTCTGATCGTCTGTGGCAGCTGCCGCATCTTCCTCTTCCACAATCGCGTCGGAATCTACGATCGGTTCCTCATACTCTTCCATCACCGGGGTGTCATCCGTCACCGTCTCTGCATCTACAACCGGCAGTTCCTCCTCCGGTGTATCCGGCATGCTAAAATCCGCTTCCGGCTCCATGACCTCTTCCGGCTGTGGTTCCATGACCAGCTCCGGCTCCGCTTCCATATCCGGCTTCTGCGCTGCTGCAGCTGCCGTGCTTTCTGCAATTTTGCTCTCCAACGCCGCATTCTGGCTTACCAGTTCGTCCATCCGGCTCTCAATAGCGGCAAGCGTCTGTGCCTTTTCCTCGGCAACCGTCTCCTTCACTGCCTGAAGTCCCTCAGTAATCTCCTTAAGCCCTGCGGTAATCTCCTTTAATTTCTCAGCAAATTCCTGCTGCTTTAAGACGAGTTCCTTAACGGAATCATCCATCATGTTCTGCTGCTTTCCGGCAAACTGCTCGAATCCAGCATCCATGCTCTCCTTTAACTGTAAGAGATTGTCCACTACGCGGTCGTTGGAATTCATAAGTGCATCTGCATTTTCCTTGCTTCTGGTAATGGTCACCTTGGCGATCGCCTTCTGCGCTGTGATGATCTCTTCGCCCGGCTCCCTGGTATTGCGGTCAACCGCCTCCAGCTGCTCCGAGATTTTCTTGAGCATCAGATATGACGCCTTTTCCCCGCGAAGCATCCTCTCATATTCGTCTTTTACCTGCTCCCCGGTCTTATGTATCTCCTTTAATAAGGCAGCGATGAATACATAAGTACAGGCGAGAATTGCTGCTCCCAGAATGATCTGCACCAGATATACCCGGGGCAGGTTGACGATAAAATACATTTCAATCAACAGCAGCACCGTTGCTCCCAGCAAAAAGACCGGCGCAAGCGGCATACCCTTTTTCTCACGTGGCTGATTCTCTTTCTTATCCATAGTGTGTCCTCCGTGGCTTTCCTGTCCATCCCTGGCAACAGGCATTTTATAGTGTTATATTATCACAGAACGCAAAAAACATAAACGGATTTTCTTGTTATTTTATGCTGCAGATTTTATAATATATTTCGGACTTATTTTCACATTTTTTATACCTTTACAACAGATATGGAGATTATAGCATGAACGAAACCTCTTCCAAGAACGAAATCACATCCGGTATCATCTGGAAACAACTTCTTTTATTTTTCTTTCCTATTTTACTGGGTTCTTTTTTTCAACAGCTTTACAACACGATCGACGCCGTCATTGTGGGACGCTTTGTCGGGAAAAATGCACTTGCCGCGGTCGCCGGTTCCTCCGGAATGGTCATCAACCTGCTGGTCAACTTTTTTACCGGGCTGACTGCCGGTGCTTCCGTCATCGTCTCCCAGTTCTTCGGATCCGGGGACCGCAAAAAGGTGGACGACAGTATTCATACGATCTATGCCTTCTCCATCATCGGCAGCGTCATCATGACACTGATCGGCATCACTGCTGCCCCGGCGCTTCTTCGACTGATGAATACGCCGGAAGAACTGATGAGTGATTCCATTCTCTATCTGCGCATCTATTTTGCCGGTATCTTCTTCGTGTTTATTTACAATACCGGAGCAGGGCTGCTCCGCGCACTTGGAGATTCCAGACGTCCCCTGTACTGTCTGATGATCTGCTGCGTCATCAATATTGTTCTCGACCTGCTCCTGATCGTCGGGCTGGGACTCGGTGTTGCCGGTGCGGCGATCGCCACGCTTCTCTCGCAGGGGATCAGCGCCGTGATCGTTACCGTTTTTCTGATGCGCCAGAAAGATCTCTGCGATTTTTCCTTAAAAGACATCCGTATCCACCCGAGACTTCTCAAATCAGAGCTGCTTTTGGGACTGCCGGGTGGATTTCAGTATGCCATGTACAGCATTTCCAACATGATTATCCAGTCCGCGCTCAACAAATTCGGAACCGACACGGTTGCCGCATGGGCGGCTTACGGAAAACTAGACGCGATCGTCTGGATGGTCAGCGGTGCTTTCGGTATTGCCATCACAACTTTCGTCGGTCAGAACTACGGCGCCGGGAAGTATGACCGCGTCAGAAAAAGTATCCGCGTGTGCATCGGCATGGACTTTGCTGCCGCCATCCTTCTGATGCTGGTGCTCGTATGCTTCCGCATTCCGCTCTTCCACATTTTTGTGACCGATGAAAATGTCGTGGAGATCGGACTGAAAATGATGGCGACCATGGCTCCGTTTTACTGGCTGTTCGTCTTTACCGAGGTCTTCTCCGGTGCGCTGCGCGGCATGGGCGATGTCGTCGTTCCGATGCTCATCACAACCGGCGGTATCTGCCTGTTCCGTGTGGTATGGATTTTCGGAGTGGTTGCCCTCTTCCCGACGCTCACCGTAACGCTCCTCAATTATCCGGTGTCCTGGGTTTTAACATCCGTTCTGTTTCTGTTTTACTATCATTTCCGGATGAAGAAGCTGACCGCGCACTGATTGCTCCGGCATCTCTTACTTCTCTCTGCTTTTTGCGAAGCTGACCGGGCGGCATGCCATAGGTTTCCTTAAAGCTGCGCAGAAACACCTTATAGTTGGTAATTCCATTTTTATTCATTAAATAAGTAATACTCTCGTCCGTCTGCAGCAGATCACTGTGAAAATACTGCAGGCGGATTTGATTTACATAAGTCAAAAATGTCTGGCCGGTGTACTTTTTAAACAGACGGCAAAAATATTCCGGCGTAAGCGACAGTTCATCTGCCGTCTCTTTTAGTGTAATCGGGTTCGTGTAATTTCTTTTCACATACTGCATGCTCTGCTCGATCCGCTCAAAATCTCTCCTGGAGCGGTGGCGCAGCACATGATCGACCGTGGCCGCATCCTTTGTATACAGCAGATACAGCAGCTTATAAACCGCTGCAAGAAATAGCAGATGCGTACCGTCCGCCGCCTGCTCCTGCAGGCACTTCATTTCTTCCAGCTTCTGTGACATCCGGCAATTCACGGATGCGGTCTCCTCCGAATACGGAACATATTCCCCGAAATGCAGTCCCCGCCAGTCCTCACTGACGCGCTTTAAATGCTCCGGCGGAATCTGCAGCAGATAGTAATGCCCGTCCCCATGGACATGCGTGTAGTGAATGTCTCTCGGATTGACAACGAGAATATCTCCCCGCTGCAGTTCATACGACGTCTCATTGATGTACGCTGTCATTGCCCCGTGCTGCATACAGATCATTTCCAGATGCTCATGCCAATGTGCCGGCAGCAATTCATTGGACGCGTCGACCTGCGTAAAATAGAGCTGCATCAGCCCGTCATCGGATATAATCTCATGTTCCCCCTGCTGCACTCCCGCTCCCTCTCTTTCCTGCTCTCCCCGTGTTTTTCACATGCACGGTTTCTCTTTCTACCATCATACCTTCAGAAGGAAAAAATATCAATATCGACCCATGTTTCTGCCAAAATTCGATCTATAACAAACGGAATTATCTGCTTATAATACGAACATAGACAATGTTCCATGATGGAAAATATCAAAATAATATCAGGCGTATGCCGGAAAAGAGGTCAAAATGAAGAAATGGACCAGAGTGATGTATCAGCCAAATCGTCCGTTAAAAGAGGGCTGTTACGTGACTGCTTCCAAAGAACACATCGCACTTTCCAGGGAAGCTGCTGCAGAGGGTATGGTTCTCTTAAAGAACGAGCACAAACTGCTGCCGTTAAAAGCAGGCAGCCGGATTGCACTCTTTGGAAAAGGCAGTTTTGATTATGTCAAGGGAGGCGGCGGCAGCGGCGATGTGACCGTATCGTATGTGCACAATCTCTACGATGGCTTTCAGATGCTCCACGATGCCGTCTCCCTCTACGAGCCGCTGTGCGATTTCTACCGCGCCAATGTGAACGAACAGTACGATCAGGGTTCCGTTCCCGGCATGACGACAGAGCCGGCGCTCTCCGCCGGGCTTCTCGCCGGCGCCAGCGCCTATACCGACACAGCTGTGATCGTGTTGAGCCGTTTTTCCGGAGAGGGCTGGGACCGCTCCAGCATCGAATACAACGGAGAATACAATCCATGGGAGACAGAGACCAGCATGCCAAAAATCTCTGGAGAGATCTTCCCGGACGGCGATTTTTATCTCACAAAGGAAGAATCCGCCATGATCGCGCAGGTAAAGCAGCATTTTTCCAGAATTGCAGTCGTCTTAAATATCGGCGGCATCATCGATACCTCCTGGATCAAAAATGACGATCAGATCTCCTCCGCACTTATCGCATGGCAGGGCGGCATGGAGGGCGGACTTGCCACGGCGGAACTGCTATGCGGAAAGATATCTCCGTCCGGCAAGCTTCCGGACACCTTCGCCGCTTCCGTGGACGACTATCCTTCCACCGCGGATTTCCACGAATCGGTTGACTATGTGGACTATACTGAGGATATCTATGTGGGCTACCGCTATTTTGAGACTTTTGGGGATGCGGCAAAACGCGTATGCTATCCGTTCGGATTCGGACTTTCCTACACACAGTTTTCCCTTACGGTGCAGAGTGTGACCGAAACCGCGCAGGCCATCCGCGCTTTTGTCCTTGTCACAAACACCGGAGATTACAGTGGAAAAGAAGTCGTGCAGATGTATTACAGTGCGCCGCAGGGACTTTTGCAGAAACCGGCGCGCGAACTTTCCGCTTTTTGCAAGACAAGAACACTTCTCCCGGGCGAAAGCCAGCTTCTGACGCTCGAGACAGCGAAGAATTCCATGGCTTCCTACGATGATCTGGGAAAAATTTTTAAATCCTCCTACATACTGGAAAAGGGCGACTACCATTTTTACATCGGAACTTCCGTCCGGGATGTCACAGCGCTGGATTATGTCATGACGCTTAACGCCAACCTGCTGGTAGAACAGCTTTCCTCCAAAGCCGCACCTACAAGCTTGAAGAAGCGTCTGCTCGCAGACGGAAGCTACGAAGAGCTTCCGCAGGGAACTGCCAACGATCCGAATGCCTGTGTTTTTGAAAAAATGGTACCGGGCACCGAGGAGGCTCTCGCCCCGGCAACACGCGGACGCGGCTCCTACCTTCTGCTGAATTTCTATAAGGAAAACGCGCATCCGCTGATCGACGTTTACGAGGGAAAGATTTCCCTGGATGAATTTACCGCCCAGCTCGATAATGATGACCTAATTCATCTGCTCGGCGGTCAGCCGAATACCTCTGTCGCGAATACCTACGGCTACGGCAATCTTCCGGAATACGGCGTTCCAAACATCATGACCGCCGACGGTCCTGCCGGTCTGCGCATCACCCCGCAGTGTGAGGTCTGCACAACGGCATGGCCATGCGCCACACTGCTCGCCTCCACCTGGAATCCTGCCCTGGTTGAGCAGGTCGGAACCGCAGGCGCAGAGGAAGTAAAAGAGAACAACATCGCCGTATGGCTGACACCGGCGGTCAACATTCACCGCAATCCTCTCTGCGGAAGAAATTTTGAATACTATTCGGAAGATCCGCTGCTCACCGGCAAAATGGGCGCAGCCATGGTGCGCGGCATTCAGTCGCAGCACATCGGCGCAGCCGTGAAGCATTTTGCATGCAACAACAAGGAGACCAACCGCAAGCACAGCGACTCCCGCGTCTCCGAGCGCGCACTCCGCGAGATCTACTTAAAGGCATTTGAAATCATCGTGAAGGAAGCCGATCCGTGGGTCATCATGTCCGCTTACAATATGATCAACGGCCACCGCGCTTCGGAAAATCACGATCTGCTCGAAGGCATCCTGCGTGACGAGTGGCATTTTCAAGGAATGGTAACCTCCGACTGGTGGACGAGAGGGGAACATTACAAGGAGATCAAAGCCGGAAATGACGTGAAGATGGCGTGCGGTTTCCCGGAGCGTGTAAAAAAAGCGATGGAACTGGGTGAACTGGATCGAAGTGATCTGGAGCGCTGCGCAAAGCGCGTACTTGATCTGATCTTAAAGATCGATTAGAAAACTCATTCTTCCTGCTGTAGCTAAAAAGACGGAAGCCTCTCACAGAGACTCCCGCCTTTTTGCTTTTCGACTATAGATATTTTCCGATATGGATTCAACCGCAGCAGCTCCTGCTTCCGCCCCGCCTCTCTGGAAGTTTTTGTTGCAGTCAATCCGTGCGGTTCCATTGGCAGCTGCAGCTACTTCTTCGTTTCTGCAGAATCCATACAACCGTTGCAGGATGCAGCGATTCTATCATCCGGCCACGATTTTCTAAGCGCCGCATAGGAAATCAGGAAGTTTGCCAACCAGCCCGCCGGTACGGCAAGCCAGACAAATGCAATACCAAAGCGCGGTGCAAAAATCAAAGCAACCGACAGACGGATCGCAAGGTTTACCATATTAGCTATAAGAAATGGACGCATGATTCCAAGTCCACGCAAAACTCCATCCGTTGCCATTTTAATACCCATGAAAATAAAGAAATAGCCAAGCCATCTCATGTAATCCCCGGATACCTGATATGCGAAAGCAGTTCCGTCTTTTCCCAGAAATAAGGAAGAAATCTGGGTGTGCAGTGTTTCAATAATTATAAAAGCCAGAACTGCAAAGCACAGATCTAACACCAGTGCAGCGTGATAACCTTTTTTAATACGCCCGATTTTCTGAGCACCAAGATTCTGGGACACATACGGCGAAACTGCATTGCCAATGGACACAAATATCAGTGAGAAAACATTCTCTACTCTCATTGTTGCCGAATAACCTGCGAGTGCCTGTGTACCAAACGGATTTACAACTGCCTGCACGATCATCATGCCTATTGATACTGTAGACTGCTGGAGAACTGACGGTATGGCAATCCGGAGCATATAATGTAACTCCTGTCCGTCAAACCAGTGAAATGGACTCTTATATTGGCGCATCCGGTAAAAAAAGATCACGAATGAAAATACCGCAGAAATGCCCTGTGCGATCAAAGTTGCAAGGGCTGCACCAAATACACCCAATCCAAGTCCTGCCACCATCCAAAGATCCATAATAATATTCAAAACAGAAGAAAATATCAGCAGCCCCAACGGAATCTTTGATTCCCCGATTGAGGTAAACATCGTTGAAAGGATATTGTACATAAATAAAAACGGAAATCCCACAAAATATACCCGCAGATACAGTACCGCTTCCTCCAGTATGTCAGTGGGTGTTTGTAAAAGGCTCATCATCGGATGCGAAAAATGAAAGCCGAATACACCAAGAAGTACGCTTAAGATCAGAAAGCTGATCAAAGATGTCGACACAATCGTTTTCATTTTGCCGTAATCTCTGGCACCAAAATAGCGGCTCACCAGTACGCCTGCACCGACACCGGCACCAAGTGCCACACAAATAAACACATTCGTAAGTGCCGCGCATGCACCGACAGCCGCAAGTGCAGACGAACCAACATACTGGCCGACAATAATGGAATCCGCCATATTATAAACCTGTTGGAAAAAGCTGCCCAGAATCATAGGCATTGCAAAAACAGTCAACGCTTTGAGCGGGGCATCTGTGATCAGGTATTCATCTTTTGACATTATCTTATTTCTCCTAAATTCCTGCTTTTATCTGGGATTTCTGCCACGATTTATTCCAGTGTCAATACATCGGCCGGCATCAGGCATTCTAAAATGGCATGGAATATCAATGCTTACTCTTCCGCCAGCTCCTCATAAAACCGGTAATTGTTCTTGCCATTCTGTTTGACGTAATACAATGCCTTGTCCGCTCTTATATAGTATTCTTCAAAGCTTTCTCCCTGTCTGCACATGCACAGACCGCAGGATAAGGATGCCGGTGAAGTCTCCGTCGTGGCATTTTTTGCCGCTTCAAAGCTGTCAAACAGCTTTCTCATCTGCGTGTTCATCTCAACTTCTGATACCTCAGACAGATAGAAGAGGAACTCATCTCCTCCCAGCCGGCAGACCACCGCATTCTCCATGCACGCTGTGAGCATTGCTCCTACCAGCCTGAGAGCATGATCCCCTGCCTTATGTCCATAGACATCATTGATCTTCTTGAGATTATCCATATCCACAAATCCCAGACAGCCATCATGCTCCTGCATTTTTTCAATAATCAGTGTCTCACCTTTATGACGCATGGGAAGTCCTGTCAGGTAATCCAGGCTTTCCCGAGCCTCTTTCTGTCGTGCCAGCTCCAGCTCGCGGATGCGGTCCATTGTCTGGATCAGGGTAACGACCAGCAGGACCACCAGTCCGATTGCAATAAAGATTCCGGACAGAGACACAACACGATACACCTCTGTCACCTCCAGCATGACTGCGATCATGGCAGCTACCAGTCCAATCAGCGGAAGCTTGTAATGTTTCGCTGTTCCCTTGATAAGATCCCGGCAGATGGTGATAAATATCGTCAGGAACGTTCCTGCGATCACTATGTGGGACAAGAACATTGTCGAAATAAAATCTGCGATATTCAGTACCTGTAAGATCGTGCATATCACAAAATTCACACAAATGATACACTCTGCCACATGATAGACCTTCCGGTATCTTCCCTGCTGCACACTATCAATATAGAACATGATCGGAATCGGGCAGATCATCACAACAAGGAAGCACATATTCGACAGAATGGAAGCATTGGGAACAAACAGCTGACGCAGCTTCGATTCTCCCAGCATCCACACTGCTCCCAGGATCATGCACCAGCCCAGATACTCCAGATCAAATCTTGTCTTGTATACAATATCGAGCACCAGACTGATGATCAGCACGACCAGTCCGGAAAACAACATAGTGCAGGCGATCAGAGTTACCATAAAATAGCAGTGAAACATATAGGTCCAGATATCTGATTTATCCCCGCAATATACCGTGTTGACGACACCGGAATACTTTTCAGTAAAAGACTGCAGTTCGATCCGCACTTCCTGCCCCGCATCCTCACCTGATGTCTCGCAGAACACATACCCGCTGGCAGAATTTTTCCCGAAGGGTCTGGTATTCTTCGTATCATACACCGTCCTCAGTTCCCCTCCGATATAAATGCGCACATTCTCCATAGAGGATCTGATGGCGATCGTATTTTCATTATAGTCCTGTGGGAGCACTGACCGGATGACCATAAGCTCACCGGCAGGTACATCATACCGGCCCGGAACCCGGATCTCCTCTTCTGTCATTTTTATTACCTATATTAAATAATTCCGTGGCATTTCCCCTGCTTTTATGACGATATTGGGGTGCAGTCCAATATCTTTCTCCCGCTCATGAACAAGTTTATCACAGACTGCAGGAAAAGTAACTATCTATTTTACTCTGTAGACGGAGATATTTCGCCCTGCTTATTCTTGTAGCAGCCAATCGGCTATATCGTGAATTTCGACTCCTTCATAGCTATATTTTGGATGTTTGGTTCTGGCAATAATCATTTTCGGATAAGCATCTCGGATCTGAAGCAGAGGAGAGCATTCTCTCTCAAATGTTTCCTGCCCGGAAATGTTGTCGCTGACCTGAATATAAATCTTCTCGCTGCCTCTCTGAGCAACAAAGTCGATCTCCTTTTGATAGAGCTTGCCGACATAGACATCGTATCCACGGCGAAGAAGCTCGATGCAAACGATGTTTTCATATACTCTGCCATAATCCATATTTCTGCTTCCCAGTATTGCATATCGAATACCGCTGTCACACAAATAGAACT
>ERZ773181.1324-NODE-1324-length-20563-cov-4.223864_pt1 | contig 20563 bp, 21 predicted proteins | sample MGYA00581001_ERZ773181 | MGnify/ENA primary metagenome ERZ773181 (study PRJEB29015, sample SAMEA2737780) | human gut metagenome | biome: human gut; feature: human-associated habitat; material: faeces | place: China | collected 2012 ... | reverse complement strand
AGGTATACGCCAGAGAAGTTTTTCAAGAGTCTTGGAATCTGAATCGCTCTCTATAAATATGTATCCTGCAAATAAAATGTCATCGTCAAGATGCCAAGAACCTTCATATATGAAAAAGAAAAAATATATATCATTACACATCTGCAGAAGGGGCTAAAGACATATTAGTAAATCAGACATTAAGATTTTCTGATAGATATTTTCTTAATGATTATAGTGAGGGGAAATATGTATTTGAATTGTGCGTTCAACACATAGAAGAAATGCTTGATCCGGGAGAATTTAGAGATTCAATAAAAGCATATTTGGAGCAACGCATAAAGAATCCACAAATAGATTGTTTTTATGTATATCAATGTTCTTTTTCAACCAATAAAGACAGCCTTTGTATGTGGAATTATTATACTAAAAGTGACAGTATAAAGGGGTTTAATCTTAAATTTGATAAAATGGAAGATTACGATTTGTTGAAAATAAAATCTAAAGATGGATTCGGCAAATTAAAAGTATATTCTGGCAAAGTGATATATGATACAGATAAACAAATAAGCACGCTTAAAGATGTATTAAATCAATTTGAAAAATTTACTAGAAGAAGCGGTTTGTCAGCTGATATGATAGCAAAATATGCAGTAGATAAAATTGCACATATAGGTGAATTCTTTAAAAAATCGTGTTTCAGGGTAGAGGAGGAGTACAGAGTAAGTATTAGCCCAGTTCTGAATGATGATGGAACTTTTATGACAATAGATTATGAAAGAAAATTTAGAGAGAAAAATGGATTATTCATTCCATACATAGATATTGAATTTAATTCTGAATTGTTAGTTGGTATTACTATGTCACCAACATTGAATCCTGATGATACGATTCAAGGCATTCTATCATTAACAAAAAATAAATATCATAATATTACAAAGGATTCAATTGTTCCATCGGAGATTCCTATAAGGTATTAAGCGAGGGACAAGATGAAATTTACAATGGCTTATTGAAATAAATTTAGATACAAGCTTTAAATGAAATTTATAAGCACTGTGGTGGTAAAAAACCTAGAATACAAGTGGTTGGACTTAAAGCTATGCAAATGCTAATATAAGAATGTAGGAACTTTGAACTGCCAGCTCTTTTTCTCGAAGACAAATGATTTTTTAAGCTGCTATCTTCACTGTCAGGCAGCAAGGAGCGTACATACAATAGAAACTTATCGTGATGGACTCACTGTATTCCGGAGATACATTACAAATGTACGGAAAATATCCATAAAAAAGTTTCTGTTTACTGATTGCACCAGTGAACTTATGCTGGATTATCTGGGATATTTGAACAGCCAGGGATGCGAAGCTTCTACCTGCAAAAACCGGCTTGCTGCACTAAGGGCCTATCTGTGGTATGCGTCGGATATGGATATCTCTCTTCAGTCGATAGCGTTATCTGCATCTCATGTACCCTTTTTGAAGGAGCCAAAAAAGGAAAAACAGATCATTCAGGACGAGGATATGAAAGCCTTGCTTGCAGCTCCTCCAGATACACAAAAAGGAAACCGTGACAGGATGATCATGATTCTCCTGTATGATACAGCGATTCGTATAGCAGAGCTTCTTGAACTTAAGATATCATCCCTGAAACTTACATCCGTTCCAAGCATTCACATACATGGAAAAGGTGATAAGGAACGTTCCGTATCCATTACAGATGCAACAGTATCTCATTTAAAAAAGTATTTAAGACAGTTTCATCTGGAAATGCTTCCTGATCAACCCTTATTCTATACGAAAATCAAAGGAAGTATTGCTCCGATGTCCCCTGGAAATGTCTCAAGAATCATCAATAAGTATGCGGATGCGATCAGGTCAGAACACCCAATTCTCCCGAAACATCTGCATTGCCATATGTTCCGGCGTATCAGGGCAACTGGTTTATACCGAAACGGTGTTGAACTGGAGATGATATCTGTAATTCTTGGACATTCATCTACTGAAACAACCAGGATTTACGCAACTCCATCCATTGAAATGCTTGAAGAAGCAATGAATACTGCTAATTCTACGATTCCAGATGAGACTCCGAAATGGGAAGAAAATGAGGATGAACTTGCTCGCATCTATGGATTGAGATAACATTTTTATAAGCCGCATACCAGATAAATCTTTGCTACGCCAGAGAAATCACCTAACAGAGCTGTTGCAACGCAGAAAGCGTTGCCTGGATAATGGTGGCATCTGCATCATTGCTGATAGCCAGCATGACACCATGGTATTCAAGACGGATTGCAACAGAATTCGCTCCATTTTTAGCACTTACTGCTTTTGTTTCAGGCAGTTCATTGTAGTGAATTGGTACAACTTCCTGTTTCGCTGCAACTTTTGGGACAGATACAGGTACATCAGATGCTTTCATGCGCAGCCTTTTGATGTTGTAATAAAAAGAGCTTGTAGATATGCCATTCTGATGGCACCATGCATGGTCTGATAAGCCACTAACGCGGCATTGCTGGATGCAATCCATCCAGTATTTATCTTTTTGAGCTTTTGTCATTGATAAAATCCTCCAAAAATATTTGGAGTAAAATGATTCAAAAGTTTGATATAAATAGCAGCGAAATGCTACAACTTTTGTCGTTCAAGATTAGAACTTAGAGTAATTTACTCCAACTATCCTAATCTTACGACAGAAACAGTCAATTGGCACTACGGTGGATTATGTAGCGCTTACAGAGCATTCATCTGACGTTCCATTCCACGCTTGTGATCACAGAACCACCATGCACTTCCAAGCTGAACTTTTCCTCGGATGTTCTGGGTGTTACTTTGATAATTTCCCACCATTGCCGCAAGCACATCTGCGTCTTTTGCATAAGATGCCAATATCGCAGGTAAGTAGGTTTCTTTCATTGCATTTTCCTTCCGTATAAAAATCACGATGGATCACCGATAACTATTCTTTGCTCTTTTGTGAACTCTACTCAATAATAGAGTAAAGAAATAACTGCAAGAGTTATCATTGGTTCTCAGAACCTTTACGGCCATCTTGCCCTGCTCCAGTTGCTCACCAACGAAAATAGGAATCAGATACTCTGCTTTCAGAGGATTACCCGGTACATCCTTCTCGTAGTCGCTGGTGGTATTGGTTTTGGGACGATTATTGCTGCCTTTCGTTCTGGGTACTCAACAGTATCGTTTATACTTAATTTCTTTTAACCTATCAAGGAAATAATTGAAATAATAAAGAACCGTTTCATCTTTCAGCAATAATAAAATAACTGCGTATATCACAGTCCCACCAACTCCCAATAGCAAGAAAGATAATATTCCATATTCAAAACTTCTTTGTAGAATAAACAAAATAAAAAACATTATTGTAGACGCTATACAATAATTTTTAGATTGTACAATTATTTTTTTAATAGATATATATTTACCTTTAACAACATAAATCAACAAGACAAAAACTACAACAAATTCAGCAATTGATGTTGTAATTGCCGCACCAACCGCACCAAATTTTCTTATTAATATAAAATTAGAAAAGAAATTCACAAGCGCCGCACTAAAAGTTGCAATAGTTGTGTATTTTTCCCGTCCAATCGAAACAAAAAGTTGGTTTCCAAATATTTCACTAAACCCCGATAATAGAAACCTAACAGACATTATTCTTAATAATAATGGAACCTCATAAAAGCCTCCTCCCAAGAACCAAGAACACAAATTGGGTGAAAGAACCAAGAAAAATGCTGTTAGTGGTAAGCCAATTAGCCATACATAATTACTTGCTAAATATATATTGTTCTTTAATTTGTCTTCATTGCCCATGGCATGTTCATAACTATTTCTAGAAGAAAAAATAGGAGAAATAACTGTTATCAAAAGCAATGCTATGCTATTTAGCTTATACGCTTGTTCATAACAACCGTTCTCATAATCAGGAGAAACAGCTAAAAATCCTATCATTGTTTTATCTAAAACAGAATAAATCGTAACTGCTAATGCCGGCAAAAAGATAACTATCGCTGGTTTAATATGCTTCTTTAATTCTACGTCTCGAAAAGTAATTTTTGTGCAATCTCTGAGTACAGATGGCCATAAAACAAGATTTGACAACATTACTGAAATCGATAAGCAAAGTGCATAAATCCACGTGTCATTTTCTGTTTTTACAAACAAAAACACTCCTATCAATCCCATAATTTTTAGAATAATAGATCTAATCGCAATTGCTCTAAAATTTTCTAATCCTTGATAATAAAAATTGATATCAAACGGAACTGCAATTAATTGTATTGAAAGAGCAACTATAATTAGAGTATATTTTTCTCCAAATATGCCAAAAAACAATGCAATGAATAATATTAAAATGGCAATGAAGGTTGTAATACTTCTTACAATTGAAATTTCTGCCAAGACCTTCGTTCTTTTCATTGGATCATTACGATATTTTGAAATCTCACGTTGTCCATATGTATTAAAACCTAAATTAGCAAATAATATAAAGTATGTAATTATAGAAAACGAGAAACTATATTGACCATTTCCATTCTCTCGAAGAACCCTCGCAATATAAGGAGTTGTCACCATCGGTATAATAAGAGTAAGTATTTGACTTATAAAATTATAGATGTAGTTAACTTTTAAACTTAATTTACTATTCATTTTCTTTTCCTCAATCTATAAAGTTTATAAAGTCCAGATAACAATACTGATGGAGTAATATAGCATGGAAATGTAGCAAGCCAAAACCATAAACTATTTTTTAAATTATTGTAATGTGACTTATTAATTTTTTGCTTAACACCTATTGCCTTCAGTATTAAAGTAAATTTAAAAATAAAATAACCAAAACTCCTACTATAAATCTTCCGTATTTCCTTATTTGATAAATTTGGAAGTGCAATTTTATATAAAGCAATAATTCCGTTTACAAAAACAGTATAGAAATCATAGTTGGCCGCAGACGTATCTCCATTAAATGAAAACGGATTATAAAAGTATACTGAATAGCGCATTTTTTCATTTTTGTGAATTACGTTAATAGCTAAGAATGATTGATATAAATTGGTTTCATAGTTTATATTGTTTTCTAACACTTTATGTAAGATTTCAGAATTAAAAATCATTATGGACATAAATGTGATATGAGGGCCTAATAGTAACAAAAATTTATCCATATCACTTATTCCAAAACTGCAATACTCTTTACCTTCTGATTTTTTCATCATTTCTTTAGATGATAATGCAACAAATGAGAACTCGTTTTTTTTCAGAAATGGAAGGACTTTCTCAAAAAAATCATCATTTAAATAGTCATCGTCACCAAGAAGCAAGGAATATTTTCCTTGGCCAAGAGACAACACGCGCTTAAAATTAGCATCTGGTCCTATATTTTCTCTATTTCTAAAATATTTGATTTTATCAATATTATTATTCTTAATATATTCTGTAACCCTTTTGTAAGTATCATCAGTTGACGCATTATCAGAAATAATTATTTCAAAATCGTATTCTTGATGTTCGCAAATATGTTGAAGATTATTCATCAAATATTCACATCTATTATACGTTGGAATACATATAGATAAAACAGGCATTAAATCGTCCTCCTTGATTTTCTATATCGATAATACGTTATAGGCAGGTAAAATAAAAACAAAACAATTCTCTTAATTCTAGCTGCAATTACATGCATAATGTTATGTCTTTTAAAAGTAGATAGATTATTTCCATGTCTTCTATACGTCATTAAAATATCTTTTTCAAGATAACAATTTTTAAAAAAAGACACACAAAACATTATCCAACTATCGAACCCAAATCTAAAAGGGATGAGGTATTCTTTTGCTCTTTTTCGGAACGCAAACATACATCCCCAAAAATGAAAATACAAGAGATTATCAAAGAATTTATTTGAAACAGATAAATAATCAAACAAAGAAATATGCAGAATATCGTTAATATCTGCGCCAGACACCTTTGAATTATGAAAAACCAAATCAATCTCTGGATTATCCTGAAAAGCATTGCAAATTTTGCTAACCTTTTGGCTATCCCAAACATCATCTTGATCAGCTATAAAAATAATATCCCCATTTGTCATACTAATTAGTCTTTCAAGATTATTTGTTGTTCCTAGTTTTTGACTCTTAACAAGCTTTATGTGTGGAAACTTATCTAAATACTCATCAATAATAGAGATAGTGTTATCAGTAGAGCCATCATCCCCAATAATCAATTCATCATTTTCTGTAATGTTTGTTATTATTGAATCCAATTGCTCCCTTATATATTTTTCGCCATTGTATGATGTCATGACGACAGAAATCTTATTTATTTTATCATTCATTTTGTCACCTCAAAAAATAATGTGATTATTAGGCAATGCAATCACAACTGAATACATAATTGCCAATGCCGTAATGCCAAGATAGAAATAATTCTGCTTTTTGATTCTTTTTTTCTCTAAAGTGCTTTGTTTTACAAAACTATTGCTCGTTATCAGTAATTGAGGTATGCAAAAATAATAAGAAATTCTTACCATATCCTCGACAATGGTTGTTGACGCAACAAATAAAACTACCGCAAGCGAACACGCAACTAAAACATCGTTTATCACTGTTGAACTTTTACTATATCGAAAAATAAGGTAAGCGGCTATTAATGTATTTACTAACAAAGGAGCTATCCATACATTTCCTTCTGTAGTATATAAATTAAGTGCATATAAATTACTGTATTTAGATCCTGCCGGTAAATAGTCAAGCAAGAACAAAAAACTTTTAGGCATCAAAATCAATGCAAGTGTTATTCCAATCATAAAAATATAAACTATTCGCTTATCTATTTTAAAATATCTAAAAATCATAAAAAATACTATAACGACACCTATTGGAACAATTGCTATTGAGTGGATAAAAACGGATAATACACTCCAAAATATAAATCCGCTATATTTTTTCCACCAGTTCTTTTTGTTAAAATTACTCAAAAACGAATTTATTGCAAATGCCATCAAACTCATTGAAAAACATTGTCTTATTAAATAAAATCCAAATGGATAAATAAAAGCAACAAACATTAAATGAGCTATCATTTTATTGTGGCAATGATTCAAAAGCAATCTTTCAAAAGCAAAAACAAAAATAGCAGACATTACAATTATATAGATTCTAAAACTATTAAAACCAAGAAAACTAATGGCTTTCATAATACCTATAAAAAGTGGAGATGTATATTCTGCAATTATGCTACCTTTCAATGATGACCAGTTGCTACTTGTTACTATTTCAAACATTCCTTTATAAACTTCTCTTGTATCATTTAACCCCTGGTCAAAACTTCTAAACGCTAATCCGAAAAACAAAAGAATGCCTATGGTTATGCAATATTGTTTTCTTTTAACATTCATTTTATCAAGAGTAAATATACTGAAATATACGAAGCAAAAGAAAACTATGTATATTACACTAGTAAACGTATCAATCATATAAACAACTCCTAATCATTTTTTCAAAACGCGTTTCTTATATTTTTCATATTTTGTAAGTCGAACTTTTTTGTAGTATAGTCCCGCAAAAAAGCACATTAAATTCTTTGGAACAATATGAATAATCATATAAATAAACTTACTTTTCTTCGTAGCTATGACAGGAGAAAATTGTGGAACATCCATCGAATATCTATTAAAATAATTGCTCAAAACATGATTATTATTTAAAATCCAAGCTCTACCGTACACTAAAAATATGCTTGTAAAATGAATTATTGCTGGATTATTTCTTGCATATTCTATTTCTTTATCGGAATAAGAGTTGTAGGGTTTTCTTAAATAATAAATCTGTTTTTTTGTCAAACAAGAAGGAACCGATGTTAAATTATATTTCAAATCTACTACCTTAATTCTTTTTCTACAAACAACGTTTAACACTGTCTGTTCAGAAAAAAATACAAATCCTTTTTTTTCTTTTAGATAATTAGAAATTGATTGTTCTATCCCCATCCTTCTCCAATTATACAAATTGAAAAGCATAACTCCGGAATTACAATATACATCCTCTTCATCAGTTAAACCAAAGTAGTCATAATACTCTTTACTAATAAAATCTTTGACTGCTGCCACGGCATAATTATCAAGATTCATATGATAAAAATCATGCAAATTCTCACACACCACAGTGTCACTATCCAAATACAAAACTCTTTTGACTGAACTAGGCAGCAATTTTCCTAAAAGCAATTTGCAAAAAGAATCAATCCCCCATTTACCTTCATAGTCATCAAAAGTCAAATCAAATCTGTCTTTTAGATTTGAAATATTTATTATTTCTACATTATCTCTGTTAAACCCAAATTTTTTGAGCAAACCTTTAACATTTTCCAAACTTTCATATGAAAAATCTTTCGAAAGAATATATACATATATATCATCTTCATTTAAATTATTTTCAATTAATGAACATAATGATACTAAACATATTTTTGAAAAAAATTCTGAACTTTGATACGCAATTACCATCATCTCTCTAACCTCTTAAAAACTGTTTAATAATCTACATTTAGTTTATCCATTTTTCTAAATATCTTCTTATTGCATCTTTCCTTGTTTGGAGTAGTTCAAATCCATTCTCCAACAATTTGCTCTTATCCAATCTACTATTAATTTGACGCGCAGCTTTACTTAATCCGAATTTCTCTTTGGTTACTGTAATTTCTTTATTGTTAACCCATACTGATTATAGACGTCACACCCGCTAATATAACCACCTTCGTTCGTAGCATGATAGTAACTTTCTGTTTCACACATATCCGCTAAAAATCATCTTCGATAGTTGAAGGGTTTGTAGCATAAAATTGACTGAGCACCACACCCAGGCGTTAAAAGCTTTCTATTTTCACTTGAATAAGTCCTTTTCTTATTACAATTACATGCTATAATACAATTTGCACAGCATCAGCCGTTTGTTCATATGGAAAATCAGGATTATAACCAATTAATAAGTTCTAAACTTCTAAACTATTGCAAACATTAAAACCATTTAATTCAAACTCTTCAACCAAGTTTTCAGATCCCCAAATATAAATGTTGCTTATATTGTGCTTTTTAGTATGTAATACAGCAATGTATCCTTAAGTCAGAACTTCTTCAAGTTTACAATCCCCATGTTTATTAACCGATTGTAAATTTGTTTTTACGTCTTAGTTGAATTGTTTGTTGCAAAATATACATACCAAGATTTCTAAAATACTTGATATTTTCATTCTAAAGCAAAAATAGCTACATCGATTGAATTTTTATCTATTGTTATCAAAATTCCTTCATTGACCTCCTTTTTAGTAGCATATTTATCTTTTATTTACGTTAAAAACTAAATCCCTAATACCATCTTCAAATGTATATTTAGGGATATATCCAGTATCGTTAACCAAGTTTGAGATGTCAGCTTCCAAGTGCATTACTTGATTTGGATAATAATCTATTTCCCCAAAACCAATTTCGCATTCGGGATTAACAATTTCTTTTACAGCTAAAACATACTCTTTTAAAGTTCTTGTTTTACCATTGCCTAAACAATAAATTGAGCCATTTTTTCCATTTGCAGCAACCAATAAAAATGCTCTTGCAGCATCTTTTGAGTATATATAGTCCCATATTTGATCACATTTTGTTGTTTTAAACTTTTCACCTTTTTTTAGCGAAGCTATCAGTGAAGAAATCAAGGTATATTCTCCATCAAAAGGTCCAAACAATGAAACTATCCTACACCATTCATGTCGCATTCCTAAATTATTGCAAAGTAGTCTTGACATCTGGCATGCTTGTAATTTTGCAATTCCATAACCATTATCAGGATTGCATGGAGCATAAGGATGTAGAATTCCATCGATATGCCCAAATTCACTTTGAGACCCTGCGCCTATAAAGACTCTACAATTTAAAAATTTAGCAAGATTAACTGCATCAAGAGTATATTTCACATTACTGTTTTGTAAGTATAAGTCTTGCCTAGATTCGCCATATGTTCCATCCCACCCAAAGTGATAAAAAACATCGTAATCATGCCTTAAGACTTTTTCTAAAGTGAGCAACTCATCTAGATTACATTCAACAACTTTTACTAACTGGCTCTTTGGCAGATGGTCTATTCTTTTCGAACTTTTTCGACAAACAGCTGTAACACTTATACCATTCTTTATACATTCATTAATTAATGCGATTCCAACAGCACCAGTTGGACCGGTAATAATAACATTTTTTATTTTCATAATTTACTTATTGAACAATGGATTTCCATCATTCAGCATAGGAATAACCATAATTTCTTCAAGTTCTTCTCTAGGAAGGAATGGTGCTAAATCCTCTAGAGGTGGTGACACTAAAGTTCCATCTGGATATTTTTTTGTCGCAGATTTTGGTTCAAATACTTGTTCTCTATCAACAAAGACTTCTACAATGCAATAACCCTCTTTGCTTAAAATATCATCTAATTTCATCATTTCATCATTGTTTGAAATTGAAACATAAGGTATGCCATATGCATTTGAAATTTTCTCCATAGAAGGAAATGAGATGTCAAAACTGTCACGTGGTCCAACACCAAATTTTGAGTGTTCTGGAAACAAGTTACTTTCTGTTTGTCTCATAGAGTGATAACCTTCATTGTTGATTACAAATATTTTAATTGGTAGTTTATGATGAACGATAGTTTGTAACTCTTGCAAATTCATTTGAATCGAGCCATCACCTGACAAACATATAATCTCTTTATTTGTTGCAAATGCAGCACCAATTGCTGCAGGTAAATCATACCCCATTGAAGCAGCGCCACTATTAATAATAAACCTTTGACCTTTTTTAATTTCATAACCGTGGCTACCAACAACACACGCACTACCATTACCTACAACTGTAATTTTGTTTTCTGGTAATCTCTTACTTAATTCCTTAATAAAGCAATAGACATTAGCTAAAGGAGCTTTTGCATAGTGTTTTGGTAATACTACAGGATAATTCTTCTTCCAGCCTTGACATCTTTCATTCCAAACTACATTTGGTTTCAACGGCATACCATTTAGTTTTGTAACTAATTTAGTTAAGAATTTTTTTGCATCAGCTTGAATTGGCATCTCAACATGAATAGATGGTTTTGTTAATTCTCCCTTATCAATATCTATCATAATTACAAATGATTCTCTTGCCCATTTTGTCTTATCATAGCCAACTTGTCTTACACCAAGTCTTGATCCTACCGAAAGAAGTAAATCACTATTTTGAACTGCCCAGTTGCCTGGTCTATCACCCATTAACCCTGCACGACCAACATATAGGTTATGTGTATCCTCAATTAAATCAATACTATCCCACCCCGTAACAACTGGAATATTTAATAAATTAACAGCGTCCATAAATTCTTTGTGAGCTTCTGCAATTCTAATACCATTCCCCGCATTAAAAACAGGTCTATCTGCTTTCTTTACTAATTCAATTACTTTTTCAATTGTAGCATCATCAACATCGTACACATTCTCTTCGTATCCTTCTTTTAGCGGATCAAAGTGAACAAAATCACTTTCTTCCATCATTGCACTTTGAATATCAAGTGGTACGTCTAGCCATACCGGACCCGGTCTACCTTCTTTTGCTAGATATAGTGCTTTTTCAAGATGATACATTGCCATTTTTGCGTCGCTAAGCATTTCAGCATATTTTGTCATGGGAGCGACTACTCTAGTAATATCAAATTCTTGATCACCCATTGCACGAATTGGAACCCCCGCTGCCCTAGCAGTAGTCGCATAACGTACTTGACCAGAAATAATTAACATTGGTATTGAGTCCAGCCATGCCCCAACTACACCTGTCAATGTGTTTGTTCCGCCAGGACCTGTAGTAACGCAGACAAGCGGGATTTGTTTATGTAATCTTGCATATGCTTCCGCGGCGATAGCGGCAGATTGTTCGTGTTGAACAAAGATACATGTCATACCATCAGTATGAGCAAAAGCATCATCAAGATGCATTGCACCACCACCAGGCACAGTAAAATCCATTATTATGCCGTTTTTAACTAAAAATTCTCCATAATAATCAGATACTCTTTTTTTCATGCAATTATCTCCTATCTATATTCAAAAATTCGTTTATTTCTTTATCCATACATGCACGGATATCGCCATTTTCTACCCAGCACTTAGACCATTCACAAACCTTTTCAATTGCTTTATCTAGATTCCAGTGAGGTTTCCACCCAAATGTTGTTTTTAACTTGGAACAATCAAGCTTTAAGAAGTTAGCTTCATGTGGGCCACCATCATATTTATTAACCCATCTCATGCCCTCTCCCCATTTTGATACAAATACATCTACGATTGCACCAGTTTGATAACAATCAACATCGTCTGGTCCAACGTTATAGTATCCAGCATACTTCTTATCTTCATATTGCATTGCTGCAATCATTAGATATGCATATAAAGGTTCAAGTACATGCTGATATGGACGAGTTGAGAAAGGATTTCTAACTACAATATCTTCATGTTTTACTGCAGCTCTAATGCAATCTGGGATAATTCTGTCGTTTGCAAAATCCCCTCCACCGATAACATTACCAGCTCTAGCAGTACTTACGGATATACCCAAATCATTAAAGAATGAATTGATATATGAGTGAGTTACAAGTTCAGAGCACGATTTTGAATTTGAATAAGGATCATATCCATCTAATTCTTCGTTTTCTCTATAACCCCAAGCCCATTCTTTATTTAAATAAACTTTATCTGTCGTAACATTTAAGAATGATTTAACAGTTTTAGAATGTCTTACACATTCACAAATATTAACTGTACCCATCACATTTGTTTCATATGTATAAACAGGATTTTTATATGAATCTCTAACAATCGGTTGAGCAGCTAAATGAAGTACAATTTCAGGTTGAGCTACATCAATGCTTTTTTTAAAGATTCTAAATCTCTGATATCACCTATAATTGAGTGGATATCGTTTTCAATTCCCGCTATCTCAAAAAGAGCTGGATTTGTAGGCGGGTTCAAAGAATAACCAGTAACTTCAGCTCCTGCATTCACAAGCATCTTACATAACCAAGAGCCTTTGAATCCAGTATGGCCTGTTACCAATACCTTTTTTCTTTTGTAAAACTCCAAATCAAACATCAATTAGTCCTCCCATCTAATCCAAGGCGCTTTCCCCTTAGATATTAATTTTTCTAATTGTTCTTTCTCGCGCATGTTATCCATACATTGCCAATATCCCGTATGTTTGTATGACATCAGTTCCCCCATATTTGCTAAAGACTCAAGAGGTTCTTTTTCAAATACAGTTTTATCACCTTCGATATAATTAAAAATCTCAGGATTCAAAACCATATATCCAGCATTGATAGGAGCACCATCAGATATACTCTTTTCCCTGAATGACTTAACAGCATTGTCACCGCCAATATCAAGCACGCCTTTCGACTGGTCTTGAAGAACTGCAGTTAAAGTAGCAATCTTTCCATGGGATTTGTGATATTCCAAAAGCTTGTCAATCTCAACATCGCAAACGCCATCTCCATATGTCATGAAGAAAGGTTCATCTCCAACATATTTTTGGATTCGTTTAATTCTTCCACCAGTCATAGTGTTAAGACCGGTATCAACAACAGTTACCTTCCAAGGCTCACAATGGCTCCGATGAATTGTCATTTCATTCTTTCCATCGTTATAATCGAAAGTAACATCTGAATTAGATAAGAAATAATCAGCAAACCATTTTTTTATATATTCCTGTCTATATCCGGCACAGATAATAAATTCTTTATGTCCGTAATATGCATATTCTTTCATAATGTGCCAAAGAATAGGCATACCACCAATCTCAATCATTGGTTTAGGTTTAAATGTTGATTCTTCAGAAATTCTTGTTCCAAATCCTCCAGCTAATAAAACTACTTTCATTTTTTAGTTCTCCTTTGTTTCTAATTTACAAATATAAGATTCTGGTGTGAGTTCAAAGCCTTTTCCACTAATTTTGCCCGGTAGACATCAATTAAAACTGCAATATCATAACTTATTCTTAGATAATCTCGTGCTACAATATTTATCAATCAAATACTCCTACTATATTTCTTCATCTAGATTTCTTACATCAACTCCATTACGCTATCCTTCCCGCCGCATACTCCTCGGCGGTTAATTTTGCTCTTACTTCCAGCCCTGCCTTTATACGGCGGGGTTCTTTCCAAAGTTCAATTCCAAGTTCAGCGATTCTCTTGTGTCTGTCGATTCGAGTTATATAGGTCTGACAGTTGTTAAGTGGACCTTTTTCGACTATAAGCCTGTCATCTACAATTATTCCGCATGACATTCTGATGCAGTTGTTTTCATCCATCAGCATCTTAAGGATTGCTCTTTCCTCTTCATATATAGGATTAAAGCCTCCTCCTATACGCACAGGAACAACCGTAGTTGGTATTCTCTTAAGCTGTTTTTCAAGTTCATTGGGTAAATTACTTTCGATAAACACATAGCCTGGAAACAACCAGTCTTCTTCAAGATTCCACTTCCCTGAATATCTTTTAAGATACTGATATGTAGGCGCAAAAATATTGACTGCAGCATCTGTACTCAATGCATTCCTGCATTTTTCGATGGCAATCTTCTCTCTGCCTTTTCCAGCCATTACTACATACCACATACATCCTCCTATCAGAACTGATTGACTTTGGATATAATGGCACGCACTATCTGCAACATAATAAATATTATGTTGTAAATATCACAAACCATCTCATGTACTTTACCACAATCAAAATAAAAATACAACAGTTATTGTATCTAATTATATCGAATTTACAATTGAATTGTCGAAAAATCAATTGTAAATATTTTCTATTATCTTGTCTGATTTTTATAAAACACAGTAAATAAGCCTGTTTACAGCAGCTAATATATTCAGAAAATTCATTTACAACATAATATTTATTATGTTGTACTTTTTACAAAACATTTTCTATCCACTACTTTTTTAATTATATAATCACTTTTTACAACCATCTTCATACTGTCCAGCAGCTTTCTATGTTCTTCCCCTGATGATTTCACATATATACGGGTTGTCTCAATATTGCTGTGACCAAGCACATCCACAAGACGTGCTATGTCCTTTTTAATATTGTAGAAGCTTCGGGCAAACAGATGTCTCATATTATGTGGAAATACTTTTGATGGGTCTATTCCTGCTGCCACACTTAACTGCTTCAGCATTTTCCAGATGTTGCACCTGTTTAAAGGGCTTCCGGTTCTTGTTATGAATATGCTGCCCCTCACTATTCCATGTCTGTCTGCATATCTTATGAGTGCATTTCTTAATTGTGACGGATATAATATTCTTCTTAATTTTCCTTTGTTATGAATATCTGCTACGCCCATGATTACAGATTCCAAAGTTACTGATTTAAGTTCACTTATTCTTATTCTGGTACTCCCCAGAGTCTGTATAATAAGTGCAAGCTGTTCATTTCCCATAGAAACAGCCGTATCAATAAGACATTCATATTCACCTTTCGTAAGTTCGCATTCCTCTGAGACAAACATATTTTTCTGTACCTTTATCATCTTCACTTTCATATCACCGTACCCCATAACTTCGAGATAATGATTAACAGATGCAAGAAATGAATTAATGCTGGATATCTTATAATTTCCGGTGTTTTCCAGATAGTATTTATAATCAATAACCATCTGTTTACTTATACATTTGCCATCAGCATACTCATAAAATTTCCGTATATCTCTTATATACTTTTCAACAGTAAGTGTTCCTTTCTCCTCTCTGATAAGCAGTTTTCTATATTCTTTAATATTTTTCTCCGTAACATACAGTTTTCTCATGGTTTTCTCCTCGTATATCCTCATTTTTTATCAACGTTTTTACTTTATAGGATTAGGGTATCAAAAGGTCATAATTTAAAGTTTGCAGGGCATATTGCACAAAGAATGAACTTTTTTATGACTGGGGAGATATTTAGAAAATCTTAGCTTCATGTAAAATTCTTAGCAACCATCAGACACGATGTCTGATGGAAGTGCCACTGAGCCATGGATGGCGAATGGCACTGTTTGCGTGAATAAAGAAAGCCTGCTCATGAAGCTTAGAGTTTCTTAATATCGGACCTCGGAATAAAAAAGGACATTTTTTGTGCAATATGCCGATACAATATTTCAAAACGACCTTTTGACACCCTAATCCTATAAAGCAAAAAAGCCCGCCGGTTAAATTCTTAACCAACGGGCTGTTACTGTTCTTTCATTATTATATTGTTATTATCTTTTATTCCTTGTCTTTTCCATTACATCAAGAGTATGCATCTTACCATATGCATCTCTCTTATGCTTTGGAACTTCTCCTGCTTCAGAATTAAATATACCGACATTCTGACCTTTGTTATGCTTTGCTGCACATGCCGGACAATATCTTCCGTATCTTATCTCTGCTCCACAGTCCTCACATTTGATATAGCTGTCCGAACCGTCAGGAATCTCTATTCTTCCTTCTCGCAGATATCTGTTAATTGTTGATACAGGAACCCCTGTTCCATCTGATATATTAGCTGCATTAGAAGGGCCATGGTCTTCTATATATTTTCTCACCTTGCCAAAAGATGTCAGTTCCTCTGCTCCACAGTTGTCACACTTAAACACTTCTCCAAATGCATAACGCATAAGTTCCCCACACTTTGGACATATCTTGGCACGGTCATATTTAATCAACGTATCAATCTGGTGCTTTTCCTTTTTCTGCTTTTCTCTTTCCTCAATCTGCCTTAAAGTAGGTTTCATAATCATACCTTCTTTCTTTCAAGTGTATCTCTGAATATATCTCTTCTTTCAGTTTTACCAACTTTATTAATATCTCTTTCTTTATATGTTCCGTCATTCTTAATCTGCTTTTTCTTATAATTCTTATCATCCGGTTCGTCTTCCTGTGTTGTCCTGTCTGCCCTGCCCGGTTCTTTAAGAGCCTTCTCCAGCATCTCCTTATTCTGAAATGCAGAATTGCCACGGTTCATTGATAACATCTGTCTCTGCTTCTGACTTATATACTGTTCAAGGTTAGCATTACGCACGCCTAACCTGCATCCGTATACTATCTTGTTCTCACCGATAACAACTTTCCTCACAATTATTCCCATAAGGCTGTAATTCTGATTAAAGTCAGCAAACACAAGTCTTACCGGCATATTAATGACATTGTCCATATCCTCCGTGCCAACAAAAGAGAATCCACTCTCACTCACATCTTTAACAATAACATCAACTGCCTTACGGTTGGTTCCTAACTGTGCAACACCGGAGATACCTATAAACAGCCTGAAAGCCCCTCGTCTGTTAACTTCAAAGCCTTCTCCATTAGCTGAAATCTTATATAATGTTCCTTCCTCTTCTCTGATTGAATTAACTGCAACGCCTTTCCACAACATTGGAGGCTTACCGTCTCTTATCATATATATACTTACTGTTATACCGCCACCTGAAGAATTAAAGCTTAATATCTTACCATTAATTCTTATTGGCTCAACCAATACGCTTTGGTTAACTTTTCTTATAACCTTAGATGGAAACTCATATTTCTGTCTATTCATGCTTAATTCAATTATCAGGTTATTATCCTCGGTCATCTCCTGTAAAAGCATAGTTTTTCTCCATTACACGCAATTAATGATATAATGATAACACATTTACAGCAATAAAAAAAGACTCTCATACCAAACTCGCATGAGAATCTTCTTTCATAATTAATTATTCTTCATCTTCTTCTGGTTCATTCCAGTTATGATATACATTCTGAACATCATCATCTTCATCTAAGAGTCCTAAGATTCTGTTCATCTTCTTAATGTCATCCTCTGATGTAAGGTCTACAGTTGTCTGTGGAATCATAGTAACCTCTGCTGAAGCAAATGTTACTCCGGCATCAGCTAATGCCTGGTTAACAGCATCAAACTCCTCTGGTGAAGTAAGGATTTCATAACAATCCTCTTCTTCATTGAAATCATCTGCACCAGCGTCAAGCCCTGACACCTTATCCATAACAGCATCCCTTGCTGTTAACATTATTACTGGAATATCTGATGTTTTTCTAAGTCTCCTTAATACCTCAAGTCCATTAAGCTCTGGAAGCATAACATCTAGAAGGACTAAATCTACTTCACCCTTTTCAGCAATTTCAAGCCCTTCTCTCCCATTATTAACTTTTATTACTTTATACCCTTCATGAATTAATTCTAGTTCTATAAATCTCGCAATTTTTTCTTCATCTTCAACAACTAAAACTTTAATCATTATTTACCTCCAGACTTTATTTTTGATTTAATATTTTGTACCTCTTTTGATATTTTGCTTAAAATATCATTAGTCTTATCAGTATTAACCTTTTTAGATTCTACTGAAAATTTTATATCTAAAAATAATCCAATGACAACAAGAGGTATTAATATCCAAAATCCAAATATTAAAAGAACAATAACTACTGTAAGAGGCAGCTTTAAAAAGAAATTATTTTTACCCATTATTTCTATAAAAATATTATTGCATGTATCTATAACCTTACATATAGCTTCAAAAATTCCTTCAAAGTTATTATTCGATTTATAATTGTTATCTTTTTTAACTTCCTGAAAATTAAATTGTTGATCTTCGTCTTCATAGTTTTCATTATATTCATTAGTATAAAATATACTAACAGAAGGTCTCTTTACCTTTCCTTGCTCTTCCAAATACAAAATTGAATCAAGTATATCCCAATTATTTATTTCTAATACACATTTTGCCTCTTCATAAGTTATCCCTGTTTTTTCTCTTAACTTTTCTACAAGATTAAGCTTATCCACAAATGTTCCTCCAACTTTTATTTACTAACACATTATTTAAATTCTATCCCTATTTATTAAATTATACCATTATACAAAATATTTCTAAATAACCCATAAAAATAAAAAGAATCCTGAAAATAATTCAAGACTCCTTTTATGCTATATTAATTTTCTTCATATCCTTTTTTAAAATCTTTTTTTATAGTATCCGCTGATTCTGATACCTTTTCAAAAACATCATTTACTCCATCACAATTCATATTAGGTCCTCCAACTGAATACTTATACCCACAGAATAAACCTATTATTAATAATACTACAGTTGGTGGCATAAATAGTATTAATAAAATTATTGAGATTGTTAAAGATATTCTTATTGGTTTTTCATTATCCTTTTTAATTTCAAAATAATTCTTATTTCCTTTAGAAATAATCTTTCCTAAACATTTAAATATTCTTCCAATAACTTCTCCAATTCCACCATAGCTTTCGTCCTTTTTTTTACTGTAATCTTCTTTCTTTTGCTCCTCTTCTTTTACTTCAATAATTGTAGTAGTTTCATTATTTTCTACTTTTCCATTTCTCTCTAAGTAAATTATTGCATCTAAAAGATCCCAATTACATTTTTCTAATACTTCTTGTGCCTCTTCATTAGTTACATAAGCTTTCTCCATTAATTTTTTAATCATTTCATTTCTTTCCATTTATATAACCTCCATAAACTGAATTCTAAACTTCAGATAAATTTATTTTTGTTGTTTACCATGGTTATATAATACTTTTAGTAAATTAATCTAAAATATAAGAAAGATTAAAATTAGATTAAAAAAGAATACTACTTAAAAATAATATTAATGCCGTTAAAATATTGTTAAATTTTTGTTATAAATTTTTAACATTGGAAGATTAATAAACTTATTGAAATTAGATATCCATTTATATATAATTATCCATAAAACCACATGGAAATACTTAGGTGTTGTTCTTAATGATTCCATTATTTTAAATATATTTAAATATACCTGATGCATTAGTTCATATGTCTTTTGCATATCTTCTTCAGTTTTATCAAATGAATAAGCATCCATCATAACAAAAGTTCTTGGTCTAAATAAATAACCTCTAGTTCTGATTTCTTTTCTAAATTTTTCACCTATTTGATAATAAATGGCTGGTAAATTTTTATATGAAGATAATCTATTGGCACCAAATAAAGTAGCACATTCTTCTGCAGTTGGAGCGAGTCCATATTCACCTAAATTATTTTTTATTGTAAACATTATATCTCCATCTTTTGTATAGATATTCCATCTGCCTGATTGATCCCATATTTTTCTTGGTTGAAGTTTTGGAAATTCTACTTGAATACATCCTGCCTTATCTAATTCCTCAATGATGACATTTTCAACTGTTCTTTCTAATTTTGTCCATAAATTACCATAACCATAAATACCACTTTCAAATTGATATAATTCTCCTAATTTCATCAAAATATCTTGGCCAGAGTAATCACTATCAATATCATTTAGATTAATTTTTTTAATATTTAACCTACTTAATCTCATTTTATTCACCCTTTCTTTAAAACAAAAAAGAATAGCACATAAGGAGGCATTAAGACAGTGCCATCCTTATATTTTACTTAATTTTGATAACGGCTATTTGCCGGAAATGTTTTCATTTCACTCTGAAGATAGGAAT
>ERZ773181.1315-NODE-1315-length-20697-cov-7.608274_pt1 | contig 20697 bp, 17 predicted proteins | sample MGYA00581001_ERZ773181 | MGnify/ENA primary metagenome ERZ773181 (study PRJEB29015, sample SAMEA2737780) | human gut metagenome | biome: human gut; feature: human-associated habitat; material: faeces | place: China | collected 2012 ... | reverse complement strand
TTCTCTTTGCCCTCTTTTTTTCCACCATTCCACAATCTTTGACGTAGAACGATAATTGGAGAAGACCAAATAAAACGAGAGGGATTTCTGCAACTTGGAATCATATCCCCAATAGGCTTTTTGTGTTTTCAAGTTCAACGCAATTTGAGCCAAATGTAGCATATAGACCATGGCATATTTACGCTATTTTAAAATGTAATGGAGATTTTCGCAAGGCAGCTGCAGAACTTTCGCAAATGGGATATGGTTCTAATGGTCGAACCATGTCTACTACATATTCGGAAGTTTCTGCAGAACTTGGGCAAATTGCAAAAAAAGACGGTCAGATGGTCGGAGATAATGACCATGTAAAATTGCCTCCAATTTTAAAATATACGGAAGCAATTAAAAAGCCCGAATGCAATGTAATTCCAGATGAAGTTATATGTGGTGTTTTGCATAGAGGTTGTAAAATGATATTATCAGCTCCGTCAAAAGCCCGAAAGCCTTGGACTATGCTTGAGCTTGGTTTATCGGTTGCAGGTGGTCAATATTGGATGGGAATTGAAACTATTCCAACGCCTGTTCTTTACATCGACTTTGAATTCCTTTACGGACTTTTCAGCGAAAGAAGAAATAAAATCATAATGGCAAAATATGGGAATATGGATATTGAATTGCCGTTTTATGAACTTCTTTTGCGTGGTTATGATGCGTCATTTTTTGAAATAAAAAAGCATATAGAAAGCTTCTGCAAAGAAAAGGAAATCGGTCTTATAATTGTTGATCCCATTTATAAACTTGCAGATGACTTTGATGAAAATAAGGCTAAAGATGTTGCAAAACTCTTACGGGAATTTGAAAAGCTTGCATCAAGTTTAAATGTAACAATCGCATTTGCTCACCATTTTGCGAAGGGAAATTCCTCTGAAAAAGGTAGCATAGATAGAGCTTCAGGTAGTGGGGTTTGGGCAAGAGAACCCGATGCGATTTTGATGGTCACACCTCTCGATGATAAAAACTATACACTTGAAATGCATCTGAGAAACTTCCCTCAAAAAGATCCCATTGCCATATATTGGAACGATGGTGTTTGGGAAGTTAATACAAATATCGATGTTGATTGTGAAATAAAAAATAGAGCTATTTTTAAGCCAAATAAATCTCGATTTAAAGCCACTGCAAGTGATTTGAAACAGATATTGCAGAAACGAGGAGAGACTGTAATCGACAAAAATAATAGGCTAAAAATTGCCTCTGAATTAGGGGTTTCTGAAAGGACAATTTATACACTTTGGAAGCAACTGAAAAATGCAAACGGAGGAAGTTGCAGTGAGTAAGTGTCTTGAATATTATAATGTTGTGAATTCACTGCAAACTGCAAAATCTATGTTGCAGTGGATTATGCAGATATGTGGGTATGTTTCACTGCAACTTACTGCAAGTTCATTTTGCAGTGAAGCTTGTTTCAATGTAAAAAATAAGGTAAAAACAAACACCATTGAATTACCATCAATCCCTGTATTTATAAGGGTTTCAGCGAGACTTAACTCATTTAAAAAATCCACTGCAATTAACTCACTGCAAACTGCAACTGCAATTTTGCAGTTTTACCTTTTCGCAAAGTGCAACTGCACACTGCAATCACACCTACTACCCCTTTAGGGGGTAGGTGTAGTTGCAGTGCAGTGTTGCACTGTTTCAGTTTCAGAATTTCACTCAGACACATTTCAGTACGATGAAAAACAATTCTTCAAAAAATGCAAAATACATAGCCGAATACAATGCGTGGTTTGACAAGCTCCCTAAAAAGCAGAAGGCAATTATGAAATCTCAGGGACTCGACAAACCACATATCGATATATACACAACAAGACAACGCTTCGATGTCTCGGATATTCAAATTGCCGACTCATCTTCTGATATTGAAATCGACGACACGAAAGTTTACTCCAAACATGAATTCCAATCCAAGTTTGCTGAATTTACCGACATCATCTTTGAGGAAATTTTACGCAGAAAAAATGTCATACTCACTATCGAATGTATGAGATTTATTTTTGGCAAAAGTAGATATCGTTCTGAAAATGAAATTGCTCAATCGCTAAAAATGACTCGTGCAAATGTATCTGCAAGATGTGTTGAACTTCGAGACAAGTTCGGTATGGAATCATCAGTATTCGGTCATAAGATGAGTTCAAGAATTAGCTACAGAAATTCTGTTGCAAATGTGATTTCGAATTCGGAAAGAAAATTTGAACAAATTTCAAAGGGGAATAATTAATGCGAATCAATTATTCAAATTTTGACAGCAACAACAATGTTATGACAGCTTTGGAAATTAAAAATGAAACATCAAACATCAACGTATCGGAACTTGGAGTTAAGTTTTCCGAAAATGTAACAATCGAAGAATGGGAATGCTTTGGTGAACAAATCGGCAGATTGGTAAATTCATCTCAGTTCATCATTGGTGATTGGTTGAACTTTGGTCGTGAGAAATGGGACAGAGCTGAATTCAAAAAGCGAGTCGATATTGCTGAAGTCAAGACTGGTTTAGACCCCGACACTCTCAGAGTCTATTCATGTCTTGCAAGACGTGTGCCATTCGAAAATAGAAACCCGAAATGTAGCTTTCAACACCACAGAATCGTTGCAAAGCTTGAACCTCAAGAGCAGTCAAAGTGGTTAAACATAGCCGAGAAAAAAGCTATGACAGGTAAACGCCTCAAAGCTTCAATCGTATCTGGAAAACCTCTAAGCGTAGAAGAATTTACCGCAAAGAAGAATCCTACAGAACAACCTCACAGCTATGGAGACTGCTTGGGCTTTGTACATGACATTCAACGTTGGTTTATTCGAAGTAAAGAACGTGATATCTTCGACGATATGGATGTCGAACAACTCGCCTTCGAACGTGACAAACTAAAACCAGTCGCTGAAATTTATAACGAATTTAATGCGATGATTAGAGGGAAATAAAATTAGATTGGATTTTAATAGCTAATCATATTGTTTGGGTTATGCTTGTTCCAGAAATCTGTAAGCATTTGTTTGCCTCCATGTTCTAAAAATTTATTAAAGGCTTTTCTTTGTTTAGAAGACATTCCATTATCTCCTAAAATCTCAAAATTATCTAATCTCACTTTTATATCTTGTTCATCTTTTACTGAAATATGGCAATGGGGAAACCCATGATCTGAATAAATATTTATGGTTCCACATTTTGGTAAATATTTAACATTTGCTTCGCCAATAATACTTCCATTGCTTCGCAAGATTGACATGATTATGTCATGTTCCAATATATCTATTTCATCGTTTAGATTCCATTGATATATAGAATTATATCTCATATATATTGATTCATTATCTTCCTTATTCATAATCTTCTTAGATTATTAAAAAAAGTCTCAGAATCAACTTTTTTAATTAGTAGAGGGGGGGGCAATAAGGAAGCTTTCTTTTGAAGAACTCTTGCAGGGTTTTGCGACAGAGCCCTTTCTCTCTATGAGACCCCTATTTTTTATAGTGTCCCACTTTTTTAGTGGGATTTTTTGTATCTACATATTCGTTAAATTTTCTTAAAATACTAAAAAATGGGGTATCTCTATGAGAGGGTTGAGCATTTTGCAAATGTCCCAATTTCGCTTTTTATAAAAATAATCTCTTATTATTCTTTCCTTAAATTTAAAGGCATCTAAGGCTTTTATTGTTTTCCTTGTTCTTTAAAAAGTGAGACATTTGAGACATCCGTCGCCCAGTTTTTGACATATCGTATTATTTTATGGATACTAAAAGTAAGAAAGTAATGGGGCTTGATATTTCAAATGCGAAAAAGATTATCAAAGCAGATAATAAAGTAATAATTGCAGGTTTAGCAAAAGGTAAAAAGCTTCCTACCAATTTAAGAAATGATATAGAAGAAGCAATAGCATTAGAATCTGAAGAAGATTTTAGGGGGATTGCTAAAAGTTGGAGCGATTTAGCTGTTCTTTTAGGAATTAGTCGCAGAACCCTTCTTAGAAAAAGAAAAGAACCATCTGCTCCAGAAGGTTATAAAGATGTAGAAGCTTGGGTGCATTTCATCAATAACGATGAATCTGATAATTCAGTTCGGAAGTTAAATGAGGCACGTCTTAGAATTCTTAATGCACAGGCAGCAGAACGTGAATTCCGTCTAAAAGTGCTTGAAGAAAAATACGTTCTCTTAGAAGAAGTCCGTCAGACATGGACAACATCTGTTCACCAAGCAATAGCTTTGATTCGTTCTAAATTTGAAAATGAACTTCCTCCTGTTTATACACTTAATCCAGTGGAAAATATGAATTATCTTATTTGGTGTTACTGCTTCAAGATTTCCATTCGCATATCTTGAAAATCCCGAACAAATCGAGAAAATATGCCTTTATGGGTTTCGGCTAATTTAAAGTAGCTCTTTAAATTAGCCGAATATATGCTTGCGTTTTGGTAGGGCATTGTTCAAACTGTCGCCATGTATTTAGAAAGAACACTATCTCCGTACATTGCAAAGTTTTCAAAATTTTTCCCAGTTGTGCTGATAACAGGGCCGAGGCAGGTCGGCAAAACAACCATATTTGAGTCGGCAAAAAGCGAACAGAGAACCTACATTACCCTCGACGATCCGATGCTGCGAACGTTGGCTCAAAATGATCCGCAGCTTTTCCTTTCAACCTACAAGGCACCGATATTGATAGATGAAGTTCAATATGCTCCGCAGCTGTTCCCATACATAAAAATGATTGTGGACAAAGAAAAAAAGCCTGGGGCTTTTTGGCTGACAGGTTCGCAAGTTTTCACTCTCATGAAAAACGTAACCGAAAGCCTTGCGGGACGAGTGGGAATTCTCGAATTGCAGGGGTTGTCGCAATCCGAAAAAACAAAATTTCCTAATCGGAAACCGTTTTTGCCGACCTCAGACTTAACCAGCGAAATTCCGCCGTTCGACCTCAATTCGCTTTACGATATGATATTCAAGGGGTCGTACCCAGCCGTTGTTGCAAATAAAGATGCCCAGTGGCAATCCTTCTACCGCACCTATGTTTCGACGTATATCGAAAGAGACGTAAAGCAAATTCTTAACATTACGCAGGAGGGAAATTTCATAAAATTCCTTTCGGTTGCAGCGGCAAGAACTGGGCAGCTGTTAAATTATAGCGATATGGCACGCGATTGCGATGTGTCGGTAGCTACTATAAAATCGTGGATATCCGTATTGAATACATCTGGGATTATCTATTTATTGTATCCATACTCAAACAACATTACAAAACGAGCAATAAAAACGCCAAAACTTTATTTTTATGATACGGGGCTTGTTTGCTATCTTTGCCGCATAATGGATTCCGTTTCGGCGCGAGACGGAATAATGTCGGGCGCGCTGATGGAAACTTATGCTATTTCGGAAATCATAAAAAGCTATATCCACAACGGGCTGTCGCCGAACATGTTTTTTTACCGAGACAAGGACGGAAAGGAAATCGATCTTATCTTGGAGGAGAATATGACGCTTTACCCGATTGAAATAAAGCGGACCGCAACACCGACCGCAAACGATATGAAAAATTTCGACATTTTGGAATCGATAAAGGGAAATAAGCAAATAGGCGAAGGAGCCATCGTTTGTCTACACCCGCAGTTGGTTCCCATGAGTAGAAACGTCGTAGCAATTCCCGTTTCGTATATTTAAAATGCCGACAATATAAACCTAGTTTAAGCGAGAAAAATCTTTGCTTGTTCGCAAAAAAATATGCTTGCAAAAACTGCCTTTTGGCAGTTATCATCCATCCATAATTTGGCGAGAGTACTTGGGATTTGCTTTGAACACTGACCCTTTCGCGATGAGCTAATAAAAGTCTCGCGGATACCAAAGAACGCTGTAACTTGCTGTCACGCAGGAGGTCGCGAGTTCGAGTCTCGTCCATCCCGCCACTTTGAAGGCGCAATCCGCAAGGGTTGCGTTTTTTTATGCCAAAGAAGGCGACTTTGTAGGTCGGGGTTTGGCAAGAATGCGGTTCAACTCAAAAGGTTGTGGAATGGCGCGATATTTTAGTTTTCGATTTCATAGGGTTGCTCCGTATTCCGCATAATCTTCGGTACTTGGCGTTTTTTATTGCCGAGTTTTCCGATTGGCATTTTATAAAAAAATGTTCCGAGCCCAATCAAATGATATGGCTATGCATTAAAAACAGAAAATGAGGAATAAAGTGGCTAAAATGAAACCCGTAAAGCTCGAAAATGCCTTTCTGATGATTGAAAAAGGCCCAGTAGTTTTGATTTCAACCTCATGCCGCGGGAAAAACAACATAATGCCGCTTAGCTGGATTACTGTAATCGACTTTACCCCGCGCTTTGCGTTATGCACCGGCAGTTGGAACTATTCGTATGAAGCTCTCGTAAAGACAAAAGAATGCGTAATCGCAATCCCAGGCGTAGACTTGATAGACAAAGTAATCGAAGCCGGCAATGTCAGCGGCTCAGACACCGATAAATTCGCGCTTTGCGGATTTGAAACAGCTCCTTCAAAATTCATATCGCCTCCCCTTATAAAAGACTGCCTCGGAAATATCGAATGCAAGGTGGTCGACCATATAAAAAAGCACGACCTCTTTATTTTGGAAGGCGTCTATGCATGGACCTGCGCGCGGAAGGAAAGCAGGGCTTTCCATGCCGTAGGCGACGGCACTTTCATTGCGGACGGCAGAAAGCTAAACCGCAGAAAACTAATGCTTAAAATTCCTGAATGGCTCAAATAAAAAAAGTTTTACGATTACAATGCAAACTGCGCCGGCGAAAAAGATTGCGCTCACTGCAAAAAAACATCAAAGCTATTTTTATAAAAGAAATTCTTTGATTTATTTTTACATATTTATCCTCGTCTCCCCACATTATTCCTTTCCATTTTTAACAAAATATAAATCGATTCCTTATATGAGAATTTGTCTCTTTTTAGCTGTAATCACAGCCGCGGCCGCAATCTGCGCAGCTCCAATAGAATCAATACAATATAATCCGCGCGAAGTCTCCGTCAAAATTCCCGACGGCAAAGACGGCTCAAAAGAAATAAAAATACGTGGCGATTGGTTTGATTCCCCCGTCAGCGGAATCGGCGAAAAAGTCATTGGCGGCGATTCCCCCATTTCCGCATACAATAATGCAATGTACTATCTAAAAAAAGGGAATATCGAAAAATTTTCCTCTTTCTACCCAAAAAAAATGCGGGAAAAGATGTCAAACTCCAAGCTTGCATTCATCGAGCAGCAAATCAAAGGCTATATTTTATCCGGCGACTATTGCTTCGTAATTTGTACAAATGGCAATTTTACTCCCCTAAAATTGGACTCCGGCAAATGGGTAATATCCACTGGCAACTTCCCAACTGGGGAATTGGCAAAATACTATCCAATACTCGAATCCCTCAATAATTCGCCACATATCAGAAATTTGAAAATCTCCAATCCACGCATTTCAAAAAAACCTAACCAAAAACTTCCGGAATTGTGCAAAAAAATAATCGACGATTTTAGGGCTTCCCAAAATCGAGGCGGTGCCACCCGGCAGTTTTATCTGGCGTACATCCGAAGCGCAAATGGAGAAAATCCAAAATCGGAATTTCTAAAACTTTCCGACTCCATGCGCGACCCGCGCGCAAACGTAAAGATAAAAAATCAGGGCGACTCCACCCTGGCGTTCGATATCGACTGCAATTTCAAAGACGCGTCCTACAAGGGCTCACTCGCCCTTCCCGATAAAAACGGCATTGAATGCATTCTGATTCACGCGTTTTGCGACGACAAAAATAAATCGGAAAAAGTTTTTCTAATTCTCTTTTCGCTTTAAAGCATAAGGATACTAACCTGTGCCAAATGTACTATGAAATTGCAATGGTTAAAAGCGATTATCGCACTGCCGTTTAATGCAACGGTAACTATACCGTTTATAATATTGTTTTTTACAGACAATCTATCGTTTTCAAGCGGCGCGCTTCCGATAGTTTTTGGAGCTCTTATTTTTTTTGCGGGGTTGTTCCTTGCCGTATGGACAATGCTGCTATTTGCAAAAATAGGCAAAGGCACACTTGCGCCGTGGGCGCCTACTAAAAAATTGGTAGTATCCGGCCCATACTCGCACGTCCGCAACCCGATGCTCTCGGGGGTAATCATGATGATTATGGGGGAAGCGGCCGTTTTTGCGTCTTTTGGGGTTTTCATCTGGGGAGCCGCATTTTTTATAATAAATACTTTTTACTTCAAATATTCGGAGGAAATCGGGCTCGAAAAGCGTTTTGGGGAAGAGTATGCAAGATACAAAAAAAACGTCCCGCGCTGGATTCCGCGAATTACAAAATGGGAAGATAAATAAAACTTATCTGCATTCTAAAATTTTATTTTTCCAGTTAATTTATTGCCATAAATATCGCAAGATTCTCTGCCAAATAAACTTTCAAAAACGCGCAGTATTTGGCAATTACACCATCTGCAATTTACTTCAATTCCATCGCCCCGCTGTAAGACCCGCCGATGTCAAAAGATTGCGCCGCGTACCAGCCACTCGCCCCGCACGTAAACTTCACTTTGCAATAAGCACTCCCGCGGGGACTCGAACCCCGATTAACGGTACCGGAAACCGTTGCTCTATCCATTGAACTACGGGAGCGTATATTTTCCCGGCTTTTATGCCTGCGAATTTTGTTGCCCCAAATTCCAAAACATTAAGACTTGTCTTGCAAGCGCAAAAAATTCGGCCATTTTATTTTTTGTCCGAATAATGAATCGCAACATACAATAAAGGCGTTATGGCAGCTAAAATTTTCGCAATCGCTAACCAAAAGGGCGGAGTCGGCAAGACAACCACCGCCGTAAATCTCGCGGCTGGGCTCGCGAGGCGCAGAATCAGAACTGTGCTCGTTGACATGGACCAACAGGCCAGCGCCACAAGCGCCCTCGGATACGAAAAATCCCTCGGCGGCAGTCTCTACCAAGTTCTCCACGGCGAAGGCTCCGCCCGCGACAAGCTCATTCAGACACAGCGCCAAAACCTATGGCTAATCCCCTCGGAAACAGATATGTCCGCAATAGAGGTCGAGCTGTCTGGCGAGGAAAACTACCTTGTGCGCCTTCGCGACTGCCTGAAACCTTTAAAGGAAAGCGGCGACTTTGACGCCATTGTAATCGACGCCCCGCCGTCGCTCGGCCTACTGTCAATGAATTCGCTCGCCGCCGCGGACTACCTGCTTATCGCCTTGCAGTGCGAATACTTGGCAATGGAGGGCTTGGGGCAAATTATGGGGGTTGTCGAACAGCTGCGCAACGCGGGCATCAGCGACACCCTCGAAGTCGGGGGCGTTATCATGACGATGTACGACTCGCGCACAAACCTCTCGAAGCAGGTGCTCTCAGAGGTTAAAAACTACATGGGCCCCCTCGTTTTCAAGACACTTATCCCGCGCACGGTAAGGCTCGCCGAAGCTCCGAGCTTCGGCAAGACAATATTTGAATACGCGAAATGGAACGAGGGCGCATTCGCATACGAAAAGCTCGCCAAGGAAGTCGATAAACGTTTCGGCCTGCGCCAATAGCCATGGACTTGCCAAAATACATAAAGCGCCTATTCAAGCCCTCCGTCACGCGCCGCGCAAAGGCGATGCGCAAGGCGAAAAAAGCGCGCTCAAAGGCGGCGGAAGCAGCCGAGAATGACTTGTTCTCATCTCTTGAAAAAAGCATTGGGTACAAATTTTCGGACAAATCCCTCCTAAAAGAGTCGCTGACCCACCCCGGCGCGGTCGGTTTTTCCAAAGGGAAAATAAAATCAAACCAGAGGCTCGAATTTCTCGGAGACGCCATTTTGCAGTCTATTATAACCGACACCGTCTTCAAAAAGTTCGGCGAACTCGACGAAGGAGAGCTTACTAAAATACGAATAGCGTTGACCCAGGGGGAATTTTTAAGTGGATTGTCGGAGCACATCGGGATACCCCGCTGCCTGATTTTGCCCAAGGGGTGCGAGTCTCTGCGCGACTCCCAAAGCGCCGCCGAGGACGCCTTTGAGGCCGTAATAGGCGCCATTTACATGGACAGTTCCTTTGAAAAGACCCGCGATGTCGTCCTATCGTGGTACAAGCGCAAGCTCGACGACCTTCCGACGCTCGTCAGCCAGCAAAACCCGAAAGGCGCCCTTCAAGAGCTTGCCGCCAAGCACGGCGACAAAATCGAGTACAAGCTATTGTCCCAAACGGGCCCCGACCACAGCAAAGTATTTGAAGTAGAAGTCCGCATAGGCGGCAAAACTTACGCGAAGGCTTCGGCGAGCTCTAAAAAATCCGCCGAAACGAAGGCGGCGAGGGCCTCCATAAAGGAATATGCCGCCGAATGCGCGCGGGCTGATTCCGGAAATATTGCGCAAAATTCAAAATCAAAAGCGCCGTCTGCTAAAAAGCAGACATCAAAATTTACCGGCGGCACATTCCCCTTCCCTGAAATCCCACTCCAACAATCCGAGGGAGCGGCAAAGAAAAAAACAAAAAACGGCAAAAAAGAATAGTTTTTTCCGACGCGCAGCCGATAAATATAGATTGGATTCCCAAAGTCAGGCTTTCGCGCCCACTCGAATTGGCGCGCGGCGCGCATTTTGCGCTTCGGTCTGCGAAAATTTCAAAGGTCCATTTATAAAATGAGGGTAGCAAGACCCCAAAAAAATAACTCTTCGTTTTATCCCGACGTGCCTCAGGCGGCGTGGGGATATTTTTGCGCGCGCATTGCGCGTGAAAACCGCGGGAAAATCGTGCTTGCGGTGCTCGATTCCGCCGCGGAATGCGAGTTTTTCTACCCAAAATTAAAGTACTTTTTAAGCCTCGACGGAAAGCCTTTCGACGTCAGAATGCTGCCGGAACCCCCGCCAAGCTCATCGAGCGACGCGGCCGGATTCGACATCGCGTGCGAGCGCGTTGGAACATTGAGGGCAATGGCCGCCGCTGGGGAGTCGGACAGGCAGACTTTTGTAATCGCCACGGCAGAGTCGCTCTTCGCGCCCGCGCCAAACCCCGGGCTTGCGTCGTCAATCGCGATATCGCGGGGCGTAAAAATCTCGCCGGCTGCGCTGCGCGAAAACCTTGTAAAATTCGGGTACTACAACGAAACTTTGTGCGAGGCGCCGGGGCAGTTCGCCGTGCGCGGCGGAATTGTAGATGTCTATCCCGTCTCGGCGGACGCGCCGGTCAGAATCGACTTCTTCGGCGACGAAGTAGATTCTGTCAGAAAATTCGACCCCGACACTCAGCTTGCGGACCAAAAAATAGATTCGGTTTCGATAGACCCCGTGCCGGAAATCAACGGCGCGCAATCCTCGTGGAACGCGTGCGACTACCTTCCAAAAGGCGAACCCGCCGCATGGTTTTTTTTCGAGCCCTCAGCGATAGCCGCGCGCTCGCCCGAACTATTTCTCGAGCCAGAAGATTTGGCGCACGCGCACCGCGGCTTCGGCGAAGTTTTCGATAGAATCGCCGACTCTTTCGTCGCGGTATCGTCTCTCGACACTCCGTCGGAATCGTTTTGCAAGTGCGAAAAAAAGAGTTTTCCGGCGGGCTCGATTGCCGAAGTCGCAGCCATATCGGACGAGAGCGCAATAGGCGGCGACAGGTTTGAGTCCGAGACAAAAAGCCGCGAAAGGTTCGCCGAAAGGCTCGCTAAATGGGGGGAAGAGGGCATCGACATTTTGATAGCCTCGGAGGGCGAAGGCGACGAAAGGCTCGCGCGCGGAATATTCGAGGCGGCGGGAAAAACTTTTAAGGGAAAGTTTGTAGCGGGCGGATTCGGAGAGGGCTTTATAATACCCGACTTCGCAGGCAGGCGCCCGGATTGGAAAATTCTTTCCGAAAACGCAAAGGGCGTCGTCTTTGCTGGCCCGCGCGAAATTTTCGGGAGGCGGCAGAAAACGCGGCTCGAACCGCGGCGAAGAATGTTGTCGCGGCGCGCGCAAGTTGACCAGCTCCTCGATTTTTCCGAGCTTTGCGAGGGCGACTACGTCGTCCACCTCGGGCACGGAATATGCCGCTACCACGGCGTGACCAAGCTTGAGACGGGCGGCAAGAGCGAAGAAGTCATTAAGCTTGAATTTGAAGACTCCGCCACGCTGTATTTGCCGCTCCACAAATCTTATCTGCTAAGCCGGTACATCGGCCTAGACAAGCGCCACCCTAAACTCTCGCGGCTCGACTCAAAATCGTGGACAAGAATAAAGACCTCCGCCGAACTCGCCGCGCTCGACTACGCCGCCGAGCTCCTTGAGATGCAATCCCGTCGCGAAATTTCAAAGGGGTACGCCTTCCCAGAGGACGACGACTGGCAGAGGGAATTTGAAGACGCATTTGAATTTGCCGAGACGCCCGACCAGCTCCGCGCCGCCGCGGAAGTCAAGGCCGACATGGAGTCCGACAAGCCTATGGACCGCCTTCTTTGCGCCGACGTCGGCTTCGGGAAGACGGAAGTCGCAATGCGCGCCGTTTTTAAATGCGCGATGGGCGGAAAGCAGGCGGCAGTCCTCTGCCCGACAACAGTTCTTTGCCAACAGCACTTCATGAATTTTCGGGAGCGGTTCGGGGGGTATCCGATAGTAGTGGAAATGCTCTCGCGCTTCCGCACAAAGGCGGAGGCCGACAAGGTAAGAAAACAGCTCGCCGCGGGCGAGATAGACGTGCTGATAGGGACGCACGCCATGCTGTCTGACTCCACCGTCTTTAAGGACTTGGGCCTTCTTGTAATCGACGAAGAGCACAGGTTTGGGGTCAGGCACAAAGAGAAAATAAAAAAGCTTAAAACCGGCGTCGATGTGCTTTCGATGAGCGCAACACCAATCCCGCGCACGCTCTACTTTGCAATGATGGGCGCGCGCACTATGAGTCTAATGGAGACCCCTCCAAAAAACAGATTCCCGGTCGAAACCATTGTGAGGGAGTATTCCCCCGAAACTGTAAAAGAGGCGATAGAGCGCGAAGTCTCCCGCGGGGGACAGGTTTTTTATCTGCACAACCGCGTCAAGACAATCCACCAGACCGCCGAAGGGCTGCGGGCGATGTTCCCGAATCTGAGAATAGGCGTCGGGCACGGGCAGATGTCGGAGCATGCGCTCGAAAAGCTGATGTCAGATTTCATTGGGGGGAAATACGACGTGCTCGTCTGCACTACAATAATAGAGTCGGGGCTCGATATTCCAAACTGCAACACTATTATAATAGAGGGCGCCGACAAATTCGGGCTCGCCCAACTCTACCAGCTCCGCGGGAGGGTCGGAAGGTTCACGAGGCGCGCGTATGCGTGGCTGCTGCTGCACAGGCATGCGGCGCTCGTCGAGAGCGCTAGAAAGAGGCTCGGGGCGATACGCCAGTACAACAAGCCCGGCGCCGGATTTAGAATCGCAACCCGCGACTTGCAGCTGCGCGGTTGCGGAAACCTGCTCGGCGCCAAGCAGAGCGGCCACATTGCGGGGGTCGGATTCGACCTGTATTGCGCGCTCTTAAAGCGCGGAATCGCGCTTCTTCGGGGCGAGAAGACTTCCGGAGTGCTCCGCGCAAACGTCAACTTCGACTTCATACACCTTGGCGAGGGCGAAAAATTCTCGGTGGACGTCTCACAGGCCGACAACTATTTTCAGGAAATAAGAATGAGGGAAATATCCGGCAACAATTCTGAGGTTGTCGGGGCGTATATTCCCGAAAGCTACATACCGCAAACCCAGCTTAGAATCGACCTGTACCGCAGGCTCTCCATGTCCTCCACCAAAAAAGAGCTCGACGCGCTAATGTTCGAGACAAAAGACCGCTTTGGGCCAATCCCCGACCCGTTGAAATTCTGCTTTTACATGGAGCGCATAAGAATAATAGCCGAGACGTCGGGAATCTTGGGAGTCGAGACGCAGGGCGCCCAACTGAAAGTTTTGCTGCCCGGCCCGGGCGGGGGAGAATATTTCAGGCTAAACGGGCATTTTCCCATCTTGACGAAACGCCGCGCCGTCGCCAAACTTCAAGAGATTGAAAAATTTTTGACATACACCCTTCCCAGCATAAGGAAAAAATGAAAGACACATTTAAGACGATAGCGTTCATTGCGGCCGCAGTATTTGCGGCATCGGCTTCCGCGCAGGGGCTGCTCGGCAACGCAGGCTCCCAGGAAACGGGCTCCAACGGGATTCTCGCGGTTGTGGAAGACCGCGTAATTACGCGCGACGAAGTTATGAGGGAAGTCGCCCCGTTCATTCCGCAGATACGCCAAAAGTCGCTTTCGGAGTTTGAATTTAATAAGAGGGTAAGCGACTACATCAGGGAAATCGTCCAAAATATGGTTGACCGCGAGTTAATCGTAAAAGAATTCCGCGAAAGGGGCATGTCAATCCCGCAGAGCTTTTTGGACTCGCACTTTGAAGACTACATAAAGAAGGAATTTAACGGCGACCGCGCCGAATTTATAAAATTTTTGCAGGCGCAGGGCAAGACCATAAAGCAGTTCAAGCAAGACCAGGAAAAGGATTTAATAGTAGGCTACATGCAAAATGAGAAACGCCAAACTGTCGCCGAAATAAGCCCCAAAAAAATAAAGGAATACTACGAGGCAAACAAGTCCAAATGGTACACTCCCGCAAGCGCAAAAATCAGCCTAATTACTTTAAAGAGCGGCAGAAATGCGACTCTTGAAGACAACAGGAAGCTCGCGAAAGAGATAGTCGCAAAATACAATGCCGGAGAAAAATTCTCAGACCTTGCGCGCAAGTATAGCAAAGACGACAGCTCTGCAAAAGGCGGCGAATGGGGCTGGTACAAAAAGGGCGAGCTCAATCCCCTGCTCGACAAGCAGGCGTTTTCAATAGATGCGGGCAAAATAACCGAGCCTGTCGAAATCGGCGACATGATTTTCATTTTAAAAGTGGAAGAAAAAAAGCCGGACGGCATAAGCCCTATCGACGACGTTCGCGAACAGATAGAATGGACTATTGCAGAGCAGAACGGAAGGGCGATGTATCAAAAATGGGTCGAAGGACTCCGCAAAAAGGCTTTTGTAAAATACTATAAATAATTGGAATGCGCCCTGCCTTCTTGGCGGGGCACTTTTTTTTCGCATTTCCGGAAAAACCGGCGCGCGGTATATTTTTCCGCCCGACCGGCATTTGGCTTTGCAAGCATGCTCTTGCAAAGCTCTTTTTTATGTTTTTTAAAAAAAGCTTTCAATTCCGCACGCCATAGATAGACAAGCAATGCGCGCGCAATAATTAAACACAATACCGGGAATCAGCCAGCCTGTTTTTCCCAACGCGTATGCACCGCGATTAAATCTAAAAAGCTTAGGTGACGCAAAGTGATTCCGCCCGCGCATGAACTGCGATTAAATCGAATAAACTTATGCGCCAGAAAAGAAATTTTACTCGGCCCCCCTTGCGCGCCAGCCTGCAAAATAACCCTCGTAAAACTTGTTTTTTCTGGACTCTATAATGTAAAGATTATTAAATAGATTCATGAAGACGTATTTTTCAAAAGTTGACAAAGCGGCCTTTGAGGGGGAAATCGACTCAAAAAAGACGGGCCTTTTTATATTAAAAAACGACAACGGGCTTGAATTGTCGGTGACGAACTTCGGCGCGCGCGTGGTGGAACTTTTTGTGCCCGACCGCAACGGAGATTTTGCCGATGTCGTCCTCGGGCACGCTTCGCTCGACAAATACGTAAACTTTCCCGGCGAGAGGTTCTATGGAGCTACAATCGGCCGTTTCGGCAACAGAATCGCGGGTGGAAAATTCACCCTAAACGGAAAGGAATACACCCTTCCGCAAAACGACGGCAACAACTGCCTGCACGGCGGCATAAAGGGATTTGACATGAAAGTCTGGGACATTCTTGAAATCGCCCCCGACATGCTGAAATTCGGGCTTGTATCTCCCGACGGCGACCAGGGTTTCCCCGCCGAGTTGAAAGTGACCATGACCTACCGCCTGACTTCCGACAACCGCTTTGAGGTGGAACACTTGGCCGAGTCGGACGCCGACACAGTCGTGAACCTCACCCACCATTCATTCTTCAATCTGCGCGGCGAAGGCAACGGCGATGTAAACGCGCACATAATGCAAATAAACGCCGACAAATACACGCCTGTGAAATCCGACCTCATACCTACTGGGGAAATAGCGGACGTATCCGGAACGCCCTTCGACTTCCGCTCGCCGACGCCCATAGGCGCGCGCGTCAACGACGAGAACGAGCAACTTGCGCGCGGGCGCGGATACGACCACAACTGGGTTCTCAACCGCAAGATACCGGAGGCTCTTGAATTTGCGGCGAAAGTCTTAGAACCCGATAGCGGAAGGGTTCTCGAAGTCTATACGACCGAGCCCGCAATGCAGTTCTACGGCGGGAACTTCCTCAACGGCGAGATGGGCAAGAACGGCAAGCCGTACATTTATAGAGGCGCATTTGCGCTTGAAACGCAGCATTTCCCGGACAGCCCCAACCAGCCGGAATTTCCATCGACACTCCTGAGGGCGGGCGAAAAATACTGCCACGTTTGCTCGTACAATTTCTCTGTCGAGTAATGGAAGGAACCATTTTTTCAATCGAGGAATTCGCCGTCAACGACGGCCCCGGAATACGCACGACAGTCTTTTTAAAAGGCTGCCCGCTGCGTTGCCAGTGGTGCCACAACCCCGAGGGAATTTCATTTGAGCCGCAAATTCTCAAAAAGAAAAACGGCGTAGAGGAGATGTGCGGGGAAAAAATCTCCGCCAAGGCTCTCGCCGACAAGCTGCTGCGCAACGAAAAAATCTTCAAGATGAACGAGGGAGGGGTCACCTTCACTGGCGGGGAGCCCCTTGCACAGGCGCAGTTTCTGTTTGAAACAATGAGGCTGCTTAAAGATAGAGTGCACATCGCGATAGAAACGAGCGGATTCGCCAAAGCTTCGGTATTTAAAGAGGCAGTAGGATTGGCAGACCTGATTCTCATGGACAACAAGTCGTGCGATCCGCAAGTCCACAAGAAGTTTACAGGAGTTGACAACAATCAAATACTCGAAAATTTAAGACTTTTGTGCCGGGCAGACACCGATTTCATAGTGCGCGTTCCGCTGATACCCGGAGTAAATGATACTCTCAAAAATATGGAGGCGCTGTCGGAGATTTTAAAAGGGGCAAAACGGCTAAAAAGAGTGGAGCTTTTAAGGTATAACAAAATTGCCGGCGCAAAATATTATATGCTTGGCAAAAAGTATTCTCCGGATTTTAATACAAGTATTCAACCTGATATACACGATACTTTTACATCCAATTCAATTCCATTTATAGTGTTATGAACGAGCGTATAGAAAACTTAAAAAAATATACAACCATAGACAAGTCCCACCGCAAATACCGCAAGAGCTCGGCCGAAGCGGGGCTTGCCGAATTGCCTGAAGATTTCAGAGCCTCCGGAATGGGATTTCAGGAGAGGGCCGGCAATATGCTCGCCGCTTTCCTCGACGCGGAAACTCCGGTAATACTCCCCGAAGAAAAAATAGTATTCACCCGCACTATAAAAGATATTCCCGACTACGTGACTCCATCAGAATGGCAGGATATCCGCAAGTCGCACTTCGTACACGAGAAGGGAGAAGTATTCAACATATCTGCGGACTTTGAAGGAATACTCAATAAGGGACTTGAAGCCAGAAGGTTGGAGGCCGAAAAGCTCGCCGCTTCATCGGAAGGAGAGACAAAAATTTTCGCGGAATCGGTAGAAAAAGTTCTCGCCGCCCTGCAAAGGCTGATTGGCAGATACGCCGACGCCGCCGAAAAGCTCGGCAAGGACGATATCGCAAAAACGCTCCGCGCCGTGCAGAAAAATCCCGCAAGCTCTTTCCGCGAAGCCTTGCAGCTCCTCAGAGCCGTCCACTTTGCAATATGGGCCTCCGGCAGCTACCACAACACGCTCGGTAGGCTCGACCAATACCTGTATCCGTTCTATAAATCCGACGTCGAGTCCGGCAAAATTTCCAAAGACGAAGCCTTTGAGCTGCTCGAAGAATTCTTCCTCGCCTGCAACCGCGACAGCGACCTATATCCGGGAATGCAGCAGGGCGACAACGGACAAAGCCTCGTCCTCGGCGGCCGCGATCCCTCGGGGAAACGCGCTTTCAACGAACTGTCGGAAATGGCGCTTAAAGCTAGCTACGAACTCGCACTCATCGATCCCAAAATAAACATACGCGTCGATTCAGAAACACCGATAGAAATTTTTGAGATGGGCTCGCGCCTGACAAAAATAGGGCTCGGGTTCCCCCAATACTCGAACGACGACGTCGTAATCCCGAGCCTCGTTGAGAAGGGCTACGATCTCGCCGACGCTTGCGAGTACGTAGTTGCCGCATGCTGGGAATTTATAATCCCAAAATGCGCGCTCGACATTCCGAATATCGACGCTGTGTCGCTCGCAGACTGCGTAAACTCTTGCGTGCCGGACTTTGAAACGTGCGCCTCGTTCGAGGACTTCTACGAGCTCGTCGAGCGCGAAATACGCCGCCGCGCCGACGCAATGGTCCAGAAGCACAAAAATATCTTTATGAAGCCCTCGCCGATAATGTCGGCATTCTCCGTCGGGGCGCTCGAAAATGGGCACGACATTTCCCTCGGAATGAAATACAACAATTACGGGGTCCACGGAACTGGGGTCGCCACGGCGGTCGATTCGCTCGCGGCGATAAAAAAGTATTGTTTTGACGAAAAATCCGTCGGAAAGCGCGAGCTTATCAACGCGCTCAAAAACGATTTTGAAGGCAACGAAAAGCTTCTAAAAAAACTGCGCTATGAAGCGCCGAAAATGGGCACCGACGACGACTTTGCGGACGATATTGCAACTAAGCTTCTCGACTCTTTTGCGGCGGCGTTTAAGGATAAGAGGAACGAGCGCGGCGGCTGCTACCGCGTTGGCACGGGGTCTGCAATGTTTTACATCGCCCACGCCACGGGCCTCGGCGCAACTGCCGACGGCAGGAGAAAGGGCGAAGTGCTCCCGGCAAACTATTCGCCTTCGCTTTTCATGAAGCAAAAAGGCCCGATTTCAGTCGTAAAATCCTTCGCGAAACCGCATCTTAAAAACGTCGCAAACGGCGGGCCGCTGACGCTCGAATTCGACAGCTCCGTTTTCAGGAACGACGAATCCATAAAAAAGCTCGCAATGCTCGTGCGGACTTTCATAAAGCTCGGCGGCCACCAACTCCAGCTCAACACAATCGACAGAGACAAGCTGCTCGACGCCAAAGTCCACCCCGAAAAATATCCGCACTTAATAGTTAGAGTGTGGGGTTGGAGCGGATATTTCGTCGAACTCGACGAATGCTATCAAGACCACGTCATAAGAAGGATAGAGTTCTCACTCTAATTGCGGAAAAATTTATGGAAAAAGCGAAGAAATTCATGTTTTACGTCGCGTTTGTCGCGTCGTTGGGCGGCTTCCTGTTTGGCTTCGACACAGTGGTTGTCTCGGGGGCGGAAAAGGGAATACAAAATTACTATCAGCTCTCGGGCTGGCTGCACGGATTCACAATGGCGGTGGCCCTTTTCGGGACTATTGCGGGAGCCCTTTTCTGCGGCAGGCCAGCCGAAAAATTCGGTAGGCTCGCAAGTCTGAAAACCATCGCATATTTGTATCTATTTTCCGCCCTCGGCTGCGCATTCGCGACAAACTGGTGGATTTTGATTTTCTTCCGCTTTATGGGCGGTGTGGCAGTTGGCGCGTCTAGCGTCGTGGGGCCGATGTACATAGCGGAAATTGCCCCGGCGGATTGGCGCGGCAGATTCGTCGCGTTCTTTCAGTTCAATATCGTTCTCGGGCTCGTGACGGCGTACATTTCAAATTGGTGGCTAAGCGGGCTTCAGCTCACAGACGACTGGCGGTGGATGCTCGGCGTTCTCGCCCTGCCGTCCGTGCTGTTCGCCGCCTTGCTCTATACGATACCTGAGAGCCCGAGATGGCTCGTGCTGATGGGCAGAGACTCGGACGCCGGAAGTGTTCTCAGCAGAATAGGCGATTCCAACGTCACTGCGGCACTAAACCAGATAAAGGACTCCATATCGCAGACGGAAATCTCGGAGCCTCTATTCCAAAAAAAATACTGGAAGCCGATTCTAATCGCGTTTTTCGTTGCGACATTCAACCAGCTCTCCGGCATAAACGCAATAAACTACTACGCGCCGAGAATACTCGAAGCGGCGGGCGTCTTCCGCGAATCGGCTCTATTGCAGTCGATTTTCATCGGAATGACAAACCTCATATTTACCATGCTCGGAATGGTTGTCATCGACAAATTTGGGCGCAAAAACCTGCTGTATATCGGCTCTGTCTTTATGACTATCGCGCTGCTTTCCGTGGCGGCGGGCTTTAAGTACGAGTCTCTTGGCGGATATTATATGTTGTTCTCGCTGATGCTGTATATTGCGGCGTTTGCGATGTCTCTCGGAGCCGTAATATGGGTTCTAATATCGGAGGTTTTCCCGACGAGCGTGCGCGCCAAAGGGCAGGTTTTCGGAAGCATGACGCACTGGGCGTGGTGCGCGATACTTACATGGGTATTCCCCACCCTCGTAGAGAGCGGATTGTCCGTGCCGACCTTCTGCTTCTTTGCGCTTATGGCGGCTCTCACCTGCGTTCTCGGACCGCTTGCCAGCCCATGTGAAGTCGCCAATCATGTGAGG
>ERZ773181.1313-NODE-1313-length-20713-cov-3.285168_pt1 | contig 20713 bp, 15 predicted proteins | sample MGYA00581001_ERZ773181 | MGnify/ENA primary metagenome ERZ773181 (study PRJEB29015, sample SAMEA2737780) | human gut metagenome | biome: human gut; feature: human-associated habitat; material: faeces | place: China | collected 2012 ... | reverse complement strand
TATAATATATGATAAAATGAAAATTCTTATATTCAATTTAATAATATTTTATGTTATCTTCAAATATATAAATAATTTAATTTTATCTATTTTATTAAGATCACACGACAAATTTTGTGTGGTCTTTTGAATAAAAAAACAACGCCCTTGACGAGCGTTGTTTTTAATAATATAAGGTATTATTGTTTTTCAGCAGCTGCTTGTTCTGCTACTTTAGCTTCATATCTTTTGCTAAGTCCGCACACAGATGCAATCCATCCTACTACGGTAACTGCAAAAATCGGAACAACTGTGTACAAGTGTGCTGATACTCTGCTTCCTACTGAAACTATGTTTGTGAGAACGTATATAATTGTGGAAGCTCCGGCTTTACCTGCACGTCCTCCGATAACTTCAACCGCTGCTTGACCTTTGGTTTTTGTATCGTCATCAAGCGGTCTGTAAGCCATGTTTTTGGTGGAATCGAACAAACAGTATTTGATACTTTTTACTAAAGCGTCTACTACAAGTCCAACCCAAATTGCCATCATAGGTACAGATACTCCAAAGAGCTCTTTTCCGCCGTTTTTACCATAAAGAATTAATGAGAAGAACACTCCGCCGAGTGTAAGCATTACAATTGGAGTAATAATTGCTGAAATTTTCCAGCTAAATTTTCTGAGAACGTTTGTGCTTAAAAGTGTTGCACAGATCGTAAGTATACCGGTCGTTATGGAAAGTCTGCCCATCATTTGTGCATATTCCCCGGCACCTTTTAAACTGGCTCTCATTTGCTCTTTCCAAACTACTTCTGTGAAATTAATGGAGATACCATATGCGATTACCAAAACTGCAATTAATCCGATATAGGGTGATGTAAACAAAATTTTGATACCTTCAGCAATTCCAACTTTAGCTTTTTTCTTTTTGGTTTTGACTTCTGAAGGATCATAAAATCTTGGATCTTTCAAAACAACTTTATTAATGAAATAGAATATTCCCATTGTTGCAAATGCAAACAAAATGCAAAGTCCGACGAGAATTCTTACGTTTTTGTCAAATTCGGCACCTTTTGTTTTAGACATACTTCCGAGAATTCCGCCCGAAAGAATAACACCAATATTTGCAATCAAAGCGTAAAGACCATAAAATCTTTTAACTTCATTCTTTTTGGTCACTTCATTTGCAAACTGCCAGAAAAGTGAAGAAATTGCGATTGTTCCCCAAATTTCGGAGAAAATATAGAATAATGTATAAGCCCAGTTGGTAAGGCAAGGAATGATATAGTAGAAAAATCCCGGCCATGAAGCCTGCATTCTTTTTACCGTATCGGCATTTGCGTGAATAGCGGAAGCATTAGGGAACAAAAACAAAACAAAAATTGCATAGAACGCGATAAAAATTGAAACCATTATATAAAATGTTTTGTAGCTTCCAAATTTACCTATGAGGTATGTAAACAACATAACTACTAAAAATGCTGCCGGCATAACGAACCATAATTTAAGAACCGGAATAAGTTCAGTTCCTCCACACACTGCGTATTTTTGAATAAATACGTCTTTGAGGTCTCTTACCATTGTGTAAACAAACAAAATGCAGAACATAAGAAAACTCATAGGAAGAAATTTCTTGAGTTCGTAATTGTGAATTGGCCACAAAATTTGTTGAAATTTGTTAAATTCAGGCTTTTGTGAAACGCCTTGTGATGACTCACTCATCAAATATGCTCCTTTACAAATTTATATTTTACTTACTGAAAAAATCAACCGACCTGACTAAATCACATACTCTCTAAAATTTTAAACTCTACGTTGATGTAATTTAGAACAGGTCGTCAAGGTTAATTAAAAGCTCTACAGTTAAAATTATTATTTGGAATTATTTTCTGCAACTTTAGCTTCATATTTCTTACTAAGATTGAATAAAGAACTAATCCATCCTGCAACTGTAATACCGAGAATTGCGGTAATAGCTACTAAGTGATCTGTAAGTTGCGAACCTGCAGAAACAACACTGATAAGGAACGTTTGAATCAAAGATGCACCGGCTTTACCTGCACGGCCTCCGATAACTTCAACCGCTGCTTGACCTTTAGTCCTGGTTTCTTCATCAAGCGGTACATAAGCCATATTTTTTGTAGCATCAAACAAACAATACTTAACACTCTTTGAAAGAGAGTCTTGTGCAAGACCAAACCAAACTGCAAGTACGACAAAATTAATTCCGAAAATCGTTGGGGAAACATATTTACCATAAAGAACTATAGCAAAGAAAATTCCTCCAAAAGTTGCAAGAATGACTGCCGGAACAAGTGCTGCTGTTCTCCATTTGGCTTTTCTCAAAATATTTTGACCAAACAAAGAAACTATGATAGTAAGAACACCTGTAAGCATTGAAAGATTTGCCATCATGTCTGTATATTCTGTAGGATCTGAGAAATAAATTTTCATGTATTTTTTCCAAACTACTTCGCAGAAGTTAATTGCGATACCGTAAGAAATAACAATAGCACAAATTAAGAGCAAGTAACGAGATTTACCAAGCATTTTTATGCCGTCCATAACGCCGACTTTTTCTTTTTTCTTCTTAGATTTAACTTGAGTTGGATCATACAAAGTAGGATCTTTAAGAACTACAGAATTAATATACCAGTACATAGCCATTGTAGCAATACCAAACACTATGCATCCACCGATGAGGATGTAAATGTATAAATCATTTGCTTTGAACATTTTAGAAATTGTTTTAAGTGATCCACCCGAAAGCAAAACACCTACATTTCCAATAATTGCATAAAGGCCGAAGAACCTCTTAACTTCGTTTTTCATTGTTACTTGATATGCAAATTGCCAGAAAAGTGAAGAAATTGCCATTGTTCCCCAAAGTTCAGAAAGAACATAGAATAAGGTAATTGACCAGTTAGTTAGGCACGGGATAATCCAGTGGAAGAATCCAGGCCATGAAGCTTGCATAGCTTTAACTGTAGCTTCACCCGGATGAAGCATTGCACGGCATGGGAACAATACCGTTATAAACAATACATAAAAGCCCATGAATGCAGAAACCATTATGTAAAATGTTTTTTGGAATCCAAATTTGTTAAGAAGTGCTGCATACACTATAACTAACAAGAAAGCCATTGGCATAACAAACCAAAGTTTGAGCTGAGAAATTAACTCAGTTCCTCCGCAAACCGCGTAATATTGAACTAATGTGTCTTTTAAGTCCCTAACCATTGTGTAAACAAACAAAATAAAGAACATCAAAAAGCTCATCGGAAGGAACTTTTTGAGTTCATGATTGTGAATTGGCCACAAAATTTGTTGAAACTTGTTAAATTCAGGCTTTTGTGAAACGCCTTGCGATGAATCGCTCATTTAAAACATACTCCTTTTCAAATATTATAAATTGTGCTGCTGACAAAGAAAACGGCTTAACCACATCCTCTCAGTACAAATTTTTTATAAAAGTAACAGTCTCTGATTAGGCGATTAAAAGATCCTTATAAAATTCTTTTTACGCAGTTTTGATATAATCTATTACAAACAACATAAAAAAATTCCTAAACCGCTTAACAAAGACAAAAATACGCTCGAAAGTTCCAATGATCTTTACGCTCGAAACTTTCAAGTATCACTTATGTTTCACATTATAACAGTATACGACATTTATTACAACTGTAATTTTTAATTTTTTATAATAATTTGCAAAATTTCTGCAATTAACAAAATTATTGTTTATTTCCAAATAAAATCATTATTTTACTTGCATTTAATTCACTTATTTGATAATATGATATAACAGGCGTAAATCGTAAAATTTACAAAAAAATATTTAAGCTTGAAAACTTAAATTAAAATAACTTATGATAAGGAGATTGTGTCATGGCAAAATGTCAGATTTGCGGAAAAGCAGCATCATTTGGAATAAAGGTTTCTCACTCTCACAGACGTTCGAACAAAATGTGGAAACCGAATATCAGAAGAATTAAAGCGGTTATAAACGGAACTCCTACCCATGTATACGCTTGCACAAGGTGTATGAGATCTCGCAAGACCGCGGCTAACGCTTAAAATTCGGCGGCGTTTCTTGAAATTTGAATCTTTAGAAAACAGCGTTATCTTAAAACAAACGAAGAACTTTGACCTTGATCAGACTTTTGATTGTGGTCAATGTTTTCGTTTTGAAAAAATTAATAACGTATTTGAGGGTATATCAAAAAATTATAGTGTAAAATTGATTCAAAACAATGATGAAATAACATTTTTAAGTACCAATCAAGGTGATTTTGAAAATTATTGGTATAATTATTTCGACCTAAGTACCGATTACGCCTTAATAGGAGAAAAATTATCACTGTTACATCCAATTTTAAAAGAAGCATATACTAATTGCAGCGGTATCAGAATACTAAAACAAGAACCGTGGGAAACATTGTGTTCGTTTATAATATCTCAAAACAATAACATACCCAGAATTAAAAAAATAATATCGTCACTTTGCTGTTTATACGGCGAAAAAACAAAAAACGGGTTTTTGTTTCCTAAAGTTGAAAAAATATCTTCTTTAAGTATTTCTCAGCTTGAGCCTATTCGAAGCGGATTTCGTGCGAAATACATATTGGACGCCGCCAAGAAAGTTGCAAGCGGAGAAATAGATTTTGATCAAATAGAAAAATTGGACTACCTAGAAGCTAAAAACCTATTGATGAAAATTCACGGAGTAGGTCCTAAAGTAGCGGATTGCGTTTTGCTTTATGGATTCCACAAATTGGAAGCTTTCCCTATGGATGTTTGGATGAAAAAAATAATGAACAAATTTTTTAAAGACAAATCTCCTGAATTTTTTGGAGAATTTGCAGGAGTGGCTCAACAATATTTGTATCACTATACTCGAAGTAATCCTCAAATTTTAGATTGAAAAATTTATTTTATTATTACTTTTTGAGTTTGTTGATGGTAAAATTTTGCTGTTGTATAAATTTTTGTTTTTGAAAAAACTTGAGTATTAAAATTTTTGCATATGATAATCATTTCGCAGAAATTCAAAATTTTTACGTACAGACAATTATTTATTGCAAATCGTATACTCAGATGCAGTTATTAAACACATGATAATGAATTTAATTTTCAAATTGTATGCATTTTATCTACTTCACGGTTCAAAAAAATCTTATAAAAAAGACAGGCTCGCAGCAATATTTGCGAATCTGTCTCTGTTTTATGTCAAACAAATATAAAAACTAGTCTCTTCTACGTGAACGAGAAATAAAGATGAGTCTCAGAAGCGAAGCCAGTGAAGTAAGCATTGCGGCAACATACGTAAACGCTGCGGCACTTAAGACCTCTTTCACACCTTTTTCTTCCTCGCGGCTCACAAGACCTTCTTCTTTAAGAGCTGCAAAAGCTCTGCGACTTGCGTTAAACTCCACAGGAAGAGTTACAAGCTGGAAAAGCACAGCCAAAGAATACAATGTTATTCCGAAATTTACAACGAAACTATACTTTACGGGCAAAAGCAAACCTATGAACACCAAAGGCATGGCAAGATTTGAACCTATCTGAACCACGGGTACAAGCATTTGACGAATTTTAAGAGGAGCATAATTTTTAGCATTTTGAACCGCATGACCTGCTTCGTGAGCACCAACGCTCAAAGACGCTATAGTTGAACGAGAATGCACATTTTCGGATAAAGCTATATGATTCGTTCGAGAATCAAAATGGTCGCTGAAATATCCGCCTATTTTTCCAATTGACACACCCGAAACATTATTATGCTTTAAAACAGCTTCCGCGGATTCAACGCCGGTGAGTTTAGCCCCTATTTCGGAATATTTTTTAAAAGCTCTTTGAACTTTAAAGTGAGAATATAAAGGAATAATCAAAGCAAATATAAGATAAACAAAATAGCTTGAATCGTAATAATAATACATATTTTTTCTCCTATTCATTAAATACTGTTCGTGAGTATTTTACCATAAAAGTATAATATTTTCAAATACGGTTAAACTTTAAAAGTGCTGAAAAAATATTTTTTAAAAAAATTAGCACTCAGGGGTTGACACTGCTAAAAAGTGGTGCTACACTGTATTTACAAGCTAATTTATAGTTTGTTTAATACTTTTATATTTTTAGGAGGTTTAATATTATGTATATGTTTCCAAATACTAAAGGCTTGCTAGATAATATTTTTGACCCGGTGGAAGAGTTTTTACACAGTGGTACATTGATTCATCCACATTCAAAAAACGTCATGAACACCGACGTTGTAGAAAGAAATGACGGAATCGAATTAATAATGGATCTCCCCGGAGTAAACAAAGAAAATATCAAAATCGAACTTGAAGAGGGATACATCAATATAACCGCTTCGAGCGACAAACAAATCGAAGAAAAAGATAACTGCGGAAAATACCTCCGTAAAGAAAGACAATGCGGAAAATACAGCAGAAGCTTTTATATCGGTGAAAATATTACCGAAGAAGACGTCAAAGCTTCCTTTAAAGACGGCGTTCTTACACTTAAATTCCCCAAAAATGAAGACAAAAAAATTGAACAGAAAAAATCAATTTTTATCGAGGGATAATCCTTACGATTTATGCACGAAAGGCGGCTTAGCCGTCTTTTTTGTTGTATATAAAAAACCACGCAACTATTGCGTGGTTTTTTGGTAGCTTAAGCGATGTAAGAAGGAGAAAAAACACTTTTTGATGTAGAATATAGTAACAGTCAGAAAACTGCCAAAGTGAATGACACATATGGTTCATTACACACAAAGTAGGATTGCAAATATCGTAAAGACTAGAAATAAGAGCTATATTTAAAAAATAAAGAAGGTGAACTAGGAGAACAATTAACATTTATATAAACCTATTTATAGTTAGCAAGTGCCGGACCGTATCAGTCTTCTTTAGAGGCAGCTAATAGAACAAGGCTTAGCCCGTTAAAGAAATATCCTCAGCTAGAATGGGGATATTTATTGTATGTACGATAGTTGAGTTTAAAAAATGTAATAGAGGCAAAAATTTATTTTAGTGTAAAATATACCGGCGACTTGTAAGCAGCTAAAAAAGTCGATACATACCAAAAGAAAAAGCAGTTTGATTATATTTCAAATGATTGTAAACACAAAAATTGTGCAGAAAAGCAGAAATTTTTGATGCAAAGGTTATTATATAAACACTCAAAATAGGAATATAAAGCTGTTAAAACAAGATAGAGAAAGTGATTAGTTAAGTTTATTTTATTTAAAAAACCTTTTTAAAAGCAAAATGCATAGTTATAAATTCGGTAAAAAAGAGCTGATTACGGCTTATCGGTAATATTAAAGCTATGTTTGAAACTGAGATATTACCTGCTACGCGAGTGATGTTTATTATGTTTTAACTCAATGGGCTAAACCTTGCTTAATTAAAAGCTGCGTGCCATGCACGTAAGAATAAAGATTAAATAAAATAACACCTTTTCTAATACAATGGTGAAGTTTATGCCATCAAAATAAAAAAAGGCATTGTTTATAATACAAAGCTTGTCACATGGCAAATGGTTATGAAAGTATCGCATAATGTTAACCGAAAAGCATAGGGCATCTCAAAATATTTTAATTTTTTAAATCAATAAATATTTATACATATGTTTAATTTGTAAATCGTTCTTTTGCAAACAGCTTTACTGTAATGATTTCGTGTCAAAATTCATAATATAGCACAAAGGAGGAACGTTTTCATGCCCTTTGTAAACAGAATACCACCCACAAACGTAGTAAATCAATTTCAAAATACCGAACTCGAATCAGGAAGAGTTCCGTCATCGAATAACTGGGAAGTAATAGTAAAGTACAACGGTGATATATTAAAAGTTGCAGAAGAATTGCAAATAGAAATTGAGATTTTAGGTGCGGGATATGCAATAGCAACACTGTCTCTCGATAAAATTCCTTTGCTCATACGATATTCCGAAATCGAACATGTAGAACCTCCGAAAACAATAACCATAAATTTAAAAGAAGAGCTTAGTCGCTCTTGCGTAACAAATGTAGAGTCTTTTGAAGACACGGATATTTCAGGGGAAGGAACAATAATTGCCATACTTGATTCCGGAATAGATTATACTCACCCCGACTTTATAAACGATGACGGAACCAGCAGAATCCTTTACATGTGGGACCAAACCATTCCCGGGAATCCTCCCGAAGGGTTTACAGGCGGAACCGAATATACAAACGAACAGATAAACGAGGCTTTAAGAAGCAATAATCCGTATGAAATAGTTTCCGAAACGGATTCCGTAGGTCACGGCACAGCTGTTGCGGGCATAGCCGCGGGAAACGGCAGAGCTTCAAACGGAGAAAATGCAGGTGTTGCACCAAAAGCTTCGCTTGTAATAGTTAAACTCGGGCAAAAAGGATATCCTTCATTTGCACTTACGACTGAACTTATGAGAGCTGTAAAATATTCTACCGACAAAGCTTTAATGCTTAAAATGCCTCTGGCAATAAACATAAGTTATGGAACAAATGACGGCCCTCACAACGGGCAATCTTTATTCGAAAGATACATTAACAGCATGGCTGAAAAATGGAAAACATCTATTATTGTTGCTTCGGGGAATGAAGGCGGAGCTTGTCATCATTATGCAGGAAAAATTTCTTCAGGAGAAACTCAAGATGTGAAATTTTTTTATGCAGGAAAATATCCGTCTTTCTATGTAGCTTTATGGAAAAATTTTGTAGACGATTTTACGGTAGAACTTATACTTCCAAACGGTCAATCCACAGGAGAAATAATTAATTATGACTTAACCCGAACATACAGAATAGGCGATACTTCCATTTTGATTAATTATGGGCAACCTCAATTTTACAATGCTTTTCAGGAAATATTCTTTCAAATAAACTCCCTTTCGGGCGGACCGACAACCGGAGTGTTTACAATAGTAGTAAGAGCCTCTCAAATAGTTGATGGGAATTACAACATTTACCTTCCCACAATTGAAGAAGTGTCCGAAGAAACAGCTTTTACATCCCCCAATCCTGACGTAACGCTTACTTTGCCTTCTACCGCTCAAAACGTTGTAACCGTGGGAGGATATGATTCTTCGAGGAATATTATGTCCAACTTTTCAGGAAGAGGAAATACTCTTAATATTATTTTTTCAAAGCCTGATTTGGTAGCTCCTGCCGTAGGAGTCCTCACGACTTCCGTCGGAGGAGGATACAGTTCTTTTACAGGAACGAGCGTTGCGGCGCCATTTGTTACAGGTGCATCCGCAATGATGATGCAATGGGGAATCGTTCAAGGCAACGACCCTTTTTTATACGGAGAAAGAGTAAAAGCTTATTTAAAAAGCGGTGCAAGACGTTTATCAAACATAACTTATCCAAACAACCGCTGGGGATACGGTTCTTTGTGTCTTTTGGACACTTTAGGTCAGCTCAGAGCCTTTAACGGCTATACTTAATTTAAAATTATTGAAAGGGAGAAAAATAATGCCCGAAACCCTTGATGAATCTCAAATGCCTTTACATGAATTTATAAATCTTCCCACAACCGTTTCTTTTTATTATTGGTATACAAACGTTTTTCAGAAATTTCTTGCGGAGCGTCCTTACATACGTCTGGGAAGAGTGCTTGTAAATGAACTTGCAATACTTTACACAAATCAAAAATACATGGATCAAATCTTTAAAGATTTGGGTTCGGATTTTTTAAATATATACCCCGAAATATACGGCCTTACGGGAGAAGACGCCTTGGAATCCGCAGGTATAATCCAGGTTCAGCAGCAGCCTTATTTGAGCTTAACCGGAAGAGGTACAACTATTGCCGTAATAGATACAGGGATAGACTATACTCAACCTGTCTTCAGATATGAAGACGGTACCACAAAAATAAAATACATCTGGGATCAAACAACTAAATCAGAACCAAATGACCCGGATGTAAATTTCGGAACGGTTTATACTCAAGAACAAATCAACGAAGCTTTGAGAAGCGATGACCCATACAGTTTGGTTCCTCACAAAGATACCGACGGTCACGGAACTTTCCTTGCTTCAACTGCAGCGGGACGTGAATCGGGAGAATTTATCGGTGCCGCTCCCGACGCTGACATTGTAGTCGTAAAGTTAAAAAGAGCTACCGAATATTATATGAATAAATTTTTGGTTCCGCCCGAACAACAAAATGCTTATGAAGCAATCGATATTATTTTGGGAATCACTTTTGCAATAGACAAAACCCAACCTTTTGAAACTCCGTGCGTTATTTGCCTTGGGCTAGGAAGTAATTTCGGAGGACACAACGGTCAAAACAGGCTTGAAAATTATATAACGTTTATATCCAATGCAATAGGAGTCGCTGTATGCACGGGGGTCGGAAATGAAAGCAATGCACGGCATCACACTCAAGGCACTGTACAGAAAAACGGAGATATAGTTCCCGTTGAAGTCAAAGTAGGAGAAAATGTAAATAATTTCAGTGTATACATATGGTATCCCGGATGGGATAAAATATCGTTTTCACTGAAATCTCCGACAGGAGAAGTAATAAATCGTATACCTTTTGATGTCGGAACTACCTACCAAAGAAAACTTATCTTTGAAAAATCCACCGTTACAATATTATATCACCAAAATGAAAGCCGATTTGCGGTTTTTCAAGTAACCGAAGCCGTTCCGGGAACATGGGAAATCAATTTGCACGGAGACGTTATTATAAGTGGAGAATATCATGCATGGCTTCCCATGACAGGATTTATAAGTCCTGATGTGGAATTTACTTCCCCTACCCCCAACTATACAATAGTTATACCGTCGACATCTCAAGGAGTGCTTAGCGTAGGTGCATACAATTCAAGGGAAAACAGTCTTTATATTAACAGCTCTTGGGGACCTACTATCGGTTCAAAAATATCTCCTGATTTTGTCGCTCCGGGAGTAAATGTTTCGGGATTTTATCCCATAGGTATGGGAAACATGACAGGTACGAGCGTTTCTGCAGCAATTGCGGCAGGTGCTTCGTCTTTAATGTTCCAGTGGGCTTTAGTTGAAGAAAATTCCCCCACTATGACCGGAAATCGCCTGCGTACCGTTCTTATACGAGGAAGCTCGAGAGACGAAAACAGACAATATCCAAATCCACAGTGGGGATACGGTAAGTTAAATTTAATGCAGACTTTTAATTTGTTCCGCGAAGAATATCTGTAATTTGATAATTTTTGAAAGCGGTAATATTAAAACAAAAACAGCATATTCGTTTTCAATATTTCAAAATAAAAAACATATTCGGCATTTAAAAATTATATCATCATTTTTATAACTATACTTTGTTTATATACAAAAGCTTCACATTGTATAAAAATTAAAAATACAATCTATAATATAGATATAAAAGCAGCGTTGTTTCCTCTACGACCTTTGGTTGCTCTGTGAGAAAACAACAAATCTTTATTGCAACTTGTACAAACATCGGACACAAAAATATTAATTTCTTTCATTCCCGAATTTATCAGCAATTGACGATTAACATCCAAAATATCAATATATACTTTTTCTTCTTGAATTTTGCTTCGAGTATAGAAATTTTTTAAATCCAAACGTTCAAATTCGGAAAGAATCGATTCGGAAACTTCAAAACAGCATTTTCCTATCCCGGGGCCTATCGCACAAACTATATTATCCTTTGAAGAGCCGTAATCAGATACGAATTTATTAAGCAGATTTTGCGAAATTTTCGCAACTGTTCCCCTCCAGCCTGCGTGAGCAAGTCCAACAACTTTTTTGACGGTGTCTATCATAAATATCGGAGCACAATCAGCGTGAAAAGTAACCAAAACCGTGCCAGGTACGTCGGTTATAAATCCATCTGTGGAATCAAAAACCATTTCTCTGAATTTTTTATTTTTTACATCATCACTTGTGATGTTTTTTATCGAATTGCCGTGAACTTGATTTGCACAAACTATTTTATTTTTATCAAAACCCAAAGCGTTGCAAAACAGAGTATAGTTTTCTTCAACAGAACTTTCCAAATCTCCGCGTGAAAAAGATAAATTCATAGACTTATATTCATTTTTACTTACGCCGCCGATTCTCGTCGAATAAGCATGATTTACAAATGAATATTTTTCTAGATTCTTAAAAGTAAGGTAGCCGACGGCATCTTTGAAATTAATATTCATGTTTTTGCTTGTAAAATTCATATTGGCACACCTTTCGGGTAAAAAATAAATGAATTATTTGCATTTTTATATTGACATTATATAGTTTTTCAAATAACATATTTATTATAAGATAAATTTTATATACAAATTGTAAAAAGTCACGGAAAGAGAGGTTATTAAATATAATGAAACTTATAGAAATAATATTCATTATTTTCTTAACCGCTTTAGTAATATCAATAGCTGCAGGAATATTTATAGGAAATTATCTTTACAAGCTTGTCATAAATTCGCACACGGATAAATCTTCTTTTCTTAAAGCTACACCGCAGAGTCGAAACAATAAAAATTGTACTGATAAATCTCGAGAATGGATTAAATCTCACGCTCGAAGCGAATTTATGTTTTCTTTTGATAATTTGAAACTAAATTACTATGTAATATACAGCAGAATAAAATCGGACAAATGGGTAATCGTTTGCCACGGATACAACGGCAATGCTTTCAGACAAAGCGAAAATGCACTTCATTTTCACAATGCAGGGTTTAACGTTTTAATGCCCGATGCCCGTGGTCACGGCAAAAGCGAAGGCGAGTACATCGGCATGGGTTGGTACGACCGTTTAGATATAGTGGGATATATTAACAGGATAATCGGAGAAAATTCAAATGCTAAAATAATACTTTACGGCGGTTCTATGGGAGCGTCGACTGTGCTTATGACTTCGGGAGAAAAATTGCCGCCTAACGTAAAAGCTGTAATCGCTGACTGCGGATATTCATCGGTGTGGGAAGAACTAAAGTATCAATTGAAAAAATTTTTATATCTTCCTTCATTCCCTTTCCTGAACTTTATGTCATTCATAACGAAAATAAAAGCGGGTTATTCTCTAAGAGACGCAAGTGCCGTCAAACAAGTTAAAAAATGCAAAATTCCTATTTTTATAATACACGGTTCTGAAGACAAATTCGTTCCGACTTACATGGCAAGCGAAATTTATAACGCCGCTTCTTGCAAAAAGGAAAAATTAATTGTTCCAAATGCCGCTCATGTACAGTCCTCTGTGGTTGACCCGTATCTATACTGGGAATCTGTAAATAATTTCATTGAAAAATATACCGACATAAAAGACTGATATCTTAAACGCTAAAAAGTATGTCTTCGTATGTTGGATAAGGCCAAAACTCTTTTGGAATATATATTTCTGCACAGTTTATATCTGTGCGGATTTTTTTCATGCAATCCACAATTTTGTCCCTGTATTCGTGAGCACGTTTTTCTATATCAGGTATCATGCTCGCCGAATTATCCGCTTCGGAAAGCTCTTCAACATTTTTGTACAAGCGTGAAGATATATCTGAAAACTTCTTAATCATATTAAATTCGTATTCGCAGGAAATGTTTTCTCCGAGTTGCTTTTTTTCAATCATGGCTTTAACAATATGATTTGTGTACTTTGTAACAGCAGGAAGAATTTCGCTTTTTACCATGCTCGACAGCGTTTTGGCTTCAATATGTATAACGTTGCAGTAATTTTCCATATGAATTCCGTAGCGAGATTTCATTTCTCTTTCAGAGAGTACTCCATGCGTTTCAAATAATTTTAAATTTTTATCATCTAACGAATGTTCAAGTGCTTCAACAGTAGTTTTAAAATTACAAAGCCCTCTTTTATCCGCTTCTTTTGCCCATTCTTCAGAATAGCTGTCGCCGTTAAAAATTACTTTTTTGTGCTTTTTTATTGATGTGACAAGCAGTTCGTTGAGTTTGGACGAGGGATTTTCGCTTTTTTCCAGTTCATCGGCAAACTCTTTTAAAGATTGTGCCATTATGGTATTTAAAATCATATTGGGAGCTGCAACAGATTGATTCGAACCCGGCATTCTGAATTCAAATTTGTTTCCTGTAAAAGCAAAAGGCGATGTTCTGTTGCGGTCAGAAGTATCTTTTGGAAATTTAGGAAATACATTAAGTCCTATTTCAAAATCATTCTTTATGGGCTGAGTGTAAATTTCTCCGTTTTCTATCGATTTTAAAACATCTGCAATTTCTTCGCCGAGATATACCGAAACAACCGCAGGAGGAGCTTCTTGACCTCCGAGTCTGCAATCATTTCCGGGTGAAGAAGCGGAAATTCTAAGTAAATCCGAATATTCATCCACAGCTTTTATCATAGCACACAAGAAAATCAAAAATTGTATGTTTTCCCGAGGTGAATCCCCCGGCTCCAAAAGATTTTTTCCTGTATCGGATGAAAGCGACCAATTGTTGTGTTTTCCGCTTCCGTTTATAAATTCAAATGGTTTTTCGTGCAAAAGACAAACTAGGTTGTGTTTTTCGGCTACTGTTTTTAATGTTTCCATTATTATATGATTTTGGTCAGCAGCCAAATTTGAATATGTATATATTTGAGCGATTTCATGCTGAGCAGGTGCGACTTCGTTGTGTTTTGTCTTTGAAGGCACTCCGAATTTCCAAAGTTCTTGGTCTAAATCATGCATAAATTCAGAAATTCTGGGTTTTAACGCGGCAAAATAATGGTCTGATAAATCTTGAGCTTTAACAGGTTTTGCACCAAATAAAGTCCTTCCGCAAAATTTTATATCTTTTCGTTTTTCGTACATTTCTTTATCTATGAGAAAGTATTCTTGTTCCGCTCCCATGCACGGAGTTACTTTTTTGACGCTGTCGTTTCCGAGGATTTTCAAAATTCTCAAACACTGAACATTCAAAGCGTACATCGATTTTAAAAGAGGTGTTTTTTCATCCAAAACTTCTCCGCTGTAGGAACAAAAAAACGTAGGAATATACAGCGAATGATTCTTAACAAATGCATAAGACGTAGGATCCCAAGAAGTATAACCTCTTGCTTCGAAAGTAGCTCTCAGACCTCCCGACGGCAAACTTGAGGCATCTGATTCGCCTTTTATGAGATCCTTAACGGAAAAACTCATTTCTACGGCTCCGTCTTCACCGAAATTTAAAAAACTGTCGTGTTTTTCGGCTGTGATTTCGGTTAAAGGTTGAAACCAGTGCGTAAAATGAGTGGCTCCCTTTTCTAAAGCCCAGTCTTTCATGGCCCTTGCAACAAATTCTCCTGTTTGATTGTCAACAGCTATATTTTCATCTATGGATTTTTTTAACTTTTCGTAAACTTCCGAAGGAAGTCTTTTTTTCATCTCTTCGTCGCCGAACACTCGGCTTCCGTACATTTTGGGAACATTTATCATATTACATCATTCCAGCTTTCCGCAAATATATAATAATTTACAGTATAAAATTATATACCATGCGATGTCTTTGTTCAATTAAAGTTTATCCGAGATATCCTCAGCTTTTTAGATAGTTTAATAAATTTTATTTTTAATTATAAAATTTAAAACTGTGATATAATCTTTTTTCCCATAATTCAATTCAATAAATGAAAGGAACTTTATTTTATGAAAGAAAGATTTAAAACACCTACGGCAGGATTCCTAATATTAACGCGAAAAAACGGTTCCGAAACAGAAGTACTTCTTCAGCTCAGGCAAAACACAGGTTTTAAAGACGGATTTTGGGACGCGGCTGCAAGCGGTCATGTGGAAGCAAACGAGTCGGTACGTGACTCAATTGTAAGAGAAGCTAAGGAAGAAATAGGAATTACTATTTTGAAAGAAAATCTTGAATTTGCAGGATTTTACTACAATAACATAGATTTTGTTATATACTGTTATGTTTACTTCCACGGATCTCAATACAGCGGTCTCCCCTATATTGCAGAACCTCACAAATGCTCGGATTTAAAATGGTTTAACATAAAAAATCTTCCGAAAAACATCATACCTGACCGAAAAGAAGCTATCGAAAATTATTTTTCAAACATCTATTTCGGAGAATTTGGATGGGAATAAAAATTTACATATTAAGAATATATACACCCAAATTTAAATATGCGGCAAAAGTCAGCCACAAAGCGTAAGGTATCTGAAGATACGCAGATACGGGTTTTATTTGATAGAAAAGACCTATCATCCACAAAACCATAACCCAAATTGCCATTAAAAGTATAAATGCAGGCAAAAACATCTGACCGTTGAAAAATACCAAAGGCCATAAAAAATTCAAAAACAGTTGTATTCCGTAAATCGTCAGTGCTTTCTTTTTTATCGGCGACTTTGATTCGGTTATCATATAAGCTGAAATTCCCATTAGTGTATAAAGTATAGTCCAAACTATCGGAAACACCGTTCCCGGCGGAGCTAACGGAGGTTGCTGAACGTTTGCGTAAACATCCATTGAATTTTTGGTTAAAAGAGCAATAATCGCTCCTCCTCCAAGGGTAATCAAAAGATTTACTAAAAGAGATTTTAATTTTATCATAACTTCCTCCCAGAAAATAAACTTTATTATATATTGTTTTTTGCTTTTTTATTTATATACACCGCAAAAGACATTTATCCCTGTTAAGTTATTACAGTCCCAAATTTTTAAATTTATAATATAAAATACAAGAATAATTTTTTAAGTTTCGCACTCGAGTGCAACATTTTATTGATTTTAACGGATATTTGAACAGTGTTTTTTATCAAAAAATTTTAAGGAGGTAAACCGGGAAAAACAATAAACCTAAAAGCAAACTTAAGCAATTGATTCACGACACGTTCAAATCTTTAAAATTACTAATCGGAGGTATTGTAAAATGGCACTCATAAAATCAATAACTTTAGCAAACGGAGTTAATGTAAATTATCACAGAATCGTAAGCGTAAACAATATTACAAATTTGGAAAGCGTAATTGAACTGGCTTCCTACACAAGCAAAGAAAAAAGACAAGAAGAAAAAAACGCTATTCAAAATCACCAGTCAATGAATGTTTTTATAAATACGAAATATATGTCCGTAACATATAATCCGTCTTTGAACGTAAATACCGCTTATTCGTATCTCAAAACACTTGAGCAATTTTCCGGTTATACCGATGATATTGATTAATAAATTTAAAACAATAAAAATCCCTCGGCTTAGCCGGGGGTATTTCTTTAACGAGCAAAACTCTGCACTATCGCTCGTATCTGAATAAAACCGTTAAGATTTGGAACACATGAAAATATTGTTATTTACCACTCGGATTATTAAATAAAAGTTGTTATCCCAATTCATCTTACTTCAACCGATTTTTTATTTTTTCAAATATTTAAAAAAACTTATATTCGTTTAAAAAACTCAGCTAACAATAAATCTTCGTGATATTACAGTGATTTTGTATCTTAATTTTTATTAACATGACATTTCTAAAATTCAAAGATTAACTTTTTAATTTAGCAAATTAAATTCTTATTCTTCGGTTAAGGCTACACCGAACTACTCAGTACTTGCATGATTTTTTTCATATAGTACCCCATTCTTTATAAGCGTGGATAATTTACTTTATAAAACCGATTATTTTTGACATCTGCTTGCGTTAATATAAAAAATGTGATATAATTATTTTATACAATAGTTAGATAATAATAAATTATGGAGGCATTTTTTTGAAAAAATTATTAAAAAAGTTTTTATGTACATTTTTAGGAGCAGGTCTTATGGTGTCTTCCGTTTGTGCCGGCGAATTTAAAACTCCATCGGGAATATCTTCAACGAACATCGAATCGCAAGTAGACGAGTTTATGAATAAATTTGTAGGAAAAAAGGTTCCCGGAGCCCAAGTATCAATTTCCAAAAACGGAAATATAATTTTAAGCAAAGGATACGGAAAAGCTAACATTGAAAAAGGAACTCCGGTTACTTCTAGTACTACTTTTAATTACGCTTCCGTAAGTAAACTTTTTATTTGGACCGCCGCAATGCAGCTTCAAGAACAAGGAAAGTTAGATTTAAAATGCGATATTAGAGAATATCTACCTAAAAACTACCACCTTAAAATAAATTTCAAACAACCTGTTACATTTGAAAATCTAATGAATCACAACGCAGGATTTGAAGCTTTTTGGTCTCACCACGGCAACTCCTCCGATTTTAATTCGCTTGGCGAAGCAACCCGCAGATGTTACAGCGGAAATCAGTGTTTTAAGCCGGGAGAATTTCAAGGATATTCAAATTACGGAGCTAATTTAGCAGCGTTTATAATTGAAAATATTTCAGGTATTCCGTTTTACAAATATGTAAAAGAAAATATATTTAAACCGTGCCGTATGAATGTATGTTATCCTGAAAGAGATCCCATAAAGTGCGTCGTACAAAATAAAGCTGTAGGCTATAATGGTAAATTTAAAAAGACTTCTGTTTATGCCGGAGATTGGTTATATGCTTCAGGGTCTGTTATTGGTTCAGCAGATGAACTTTCAAAATTCGCTTCTGCTCTCATGCCAACAAAAGATAAAAAATCTCCTTTGTTCAAAAAACCTGAAACACTCAAAAAAATGTTAAGTGTTTCTTATTCGCCAACAGGTGAAGAATTATTTTCGATTCATCACGGATTTTGGGGTACAGACGGAAATTATCGCGGACTGGGTCATACCGGATGTGTAGAAGGAATGGTTTCACATTTTTTAATAGTTCCCGAAGAAAATTTTTCTGTTTCTGTGCTTGTTAACGGTGAAAACGGTTGGGATATTACATATGGTCTAGCATGGCTTTTGACAGGAAACGATTATCAAAAATTTGACGATAATTCAAAATTTCCTGACTCCAAACTTTTCGAAGGAGAATATGTTCATGCAAGAACAAAATTTATGAACCGCAAAAAACCTTTCGAAATTATGAAAGTTGAAAGCATAGATAAAAATACAATTCAAGTTAAAACAGGAAATATTTCTCAAAAATACATACAAATAAGACCGTACTTATTTGAAAATATTACCGCTAAAGGTGGTCCTGCACTTAAAAGCAAGATTTATTTCAAAACTGAAAATGGCAAAGTTGTTAAAGGCATAACATTTAAAAACGATTTGATTCCTTTATCAAAATTAAACAGATTTATCAAGTAAAAATTTTTTAATACTACTTTTCTCAAAGAGCGACTCATAAAAAGTCGCTTTTTTATATAAAAAAACTGTTCGACTATCGCATCACCGGGTGTAGATTAATATATAAACAAAAAACCTAATATACTAAACTAAAAAGTAAATTTTATAGCTTAAAGATAGCAAGTTAATAAAAATTAAAATGCAAAAGTACCATAATATTATGAAGATTTACTGCTAAATAAACATATAAATTTTTATGAAATATTTGAAAAAATAAAAAATTAGTTGAAGTAAGATAAGTTATGAAAATAATTTAAGTTTAATATCATAAACCCATTTATGTGTGCAAGTAACAGTATTTTATCACATTCCATATCATATCAGCCTCATTAAAAATCTGCCGGTGAACAGAAATTTGCCCTTTAAAAAATACACCTTTTTGAAAATGTTTATTACGCAGAAAATAATAAAATACGAAATCTAAAGAACAAATTTATTTGAATATTACATACAAAAAACTTTCAGTGCATTAGTTCAAAATATAAGTATTTGCTCGCACATAAACATAAAAACCAATTAAATTTCACAATAAAAATATCAATAAATTTTCAAATTTACTGATATTTTTCAATCAATTATTTTATTAACTACTTAAATTCATACACACCAATTAACAAATATTTATTTAAAAAAATATTTTTTGTGGTATAATTTATCTTATAAACACCAAAGAGGATGATTAATAATGTTGAATGTAAAACAAACTTTATGCATGATATTATTAGTTTGTTTATTTGTAAACGTAGATGCAAAAAAAGAAAATACAACCGAAGATAATCAAACGAATAATTTAGTCGCTGTATCACAAGTCTGTAACGAAAAAAATGAAAAAGCAACCGAAGATAATCAAACGAATAATTTAGTCGCTGCGTCACGAGTCTGTAATGACGAAAAAGACGAAAATAAAATCAAATGCGAGCAAATCGAAGTTGATTGCATGATTCCGATTGGAGAAGCTTGCAGACCTTGTCAACATCTAAGGAAAAATAATTTGCGTATCAGTGCTTTTCCTTTAGATTGGATGATGTCTTATTCCTTAGAAACGGCAATTCACTTTTTCGAAACTAAATTTGCGGATTTTTTTGAAAACATAGAAGAAATTCCGAACAAATATTGCGGTGATCATAAATTTGTCAAAGACACCAAAAACGGAGTTATTTCAATTCACCATTTCAAAAAAGATGAACCTCTGGAATCAGAACATAAAAAATTCAGAACAATTATGCTTGGAAGAGCAGAAAAATTACATAACATACTGGAAAATTCGCATTCTATCGGACTTATTTGCAACAGAAAAGATGCTTCAGATAAAGAACTGATAGATTTTATTGAAAAATTTTCAAAAATTTACCCTAATAAAAAAATTACTTTAATCAATGTAGTTGATGAAGATATACCCGACTTTAAAAAGAGTATCCTATTTGAAAACGAAAACTTGAAAATTATTCAATTTACTTTCAAAGACGTACCGCCGATTAAAGACGAAAAAAAATTCCCTCAGTGGGAAGGCAATCCCGGCTGTTGGAAAAAAATTATGGAAAATATTAAAGTAAATGAA
>ERZ773181.1309-NODE-1309-length-20753-cov-4.225771_pt1 | contig 20753 bp, 13 predicted proteins | sample MGYA00581001_ERZ773181 | MGnify/ENA primary metagenome ERZ773181 (study PRJEB29015, sample SAMEA2737780) | human gut metagenome | biome: human gut; feature: human-associated habitat; material: faeces | place: China | collected 2012 ... | reverse complement strand
TGATGCAACCCACACGGGTTGCGTTAGATTGAAATTGCAGATACCGCCACATCTATGTCTTAACTTTTACTATCACGCCGTCTGCCATTTGGCAGGCGGTTTTTTCTTTTGCAAAAACTGCACAAACAACTTCAGATTTGCTGCATAGTAGCTACAATAAATTCAGGAGATGATTTTGTTGACTAAAAGACTATTCCTTGATGGCACACAGCTCAAATTATTGGCATTGCTTTTCATGCTGATTGACCATATTCATTATTTCTTTGAATTCACCGGAAAAGTGCCGGGTGTTTTCTTCGTTATTGGGCGTTTATCTGCATACCTGTTTCTTTTTTGTATGGTAGAAGGATTCAGTCATACTCGTTCTCGAATAAAGTATTTTCTACGGGTTTATATGATGGCAGTCGGGATGGGCATTATCTACCATCTGATGTCTTATCATGGCCTTTTGCTTCGAAGAGATGGCTTTTATCCAATCAACGGCATCCTTTTAAACCTCGTTATCCTTTGTATCATCTGGCAGGGAATAGACTGGGTAAAAGAAGGACAAACAGCAAAAGGAATTATTGCTGTATTTCTTCCGTTTTGGTATGGCTGTATCGCCGAAATGCTTATTTCGATAAACAGCCTTCATCATTTTTTTGTTTTAGCTAATCATTCTTTTCTCCCAAATTGGGGCACTCTGGCAGATGGCGGGTTACCATACATTGTTGTTGGTATCGTCCTTTATATATTTAAAGATAATCGAAAATCACAATGTATTGCCTATATCATCGCTTCTCTTTCTATGCAGGTCCTGTTTCGTGGATGGTTGTGGTCTGCAAACGACCCTGCGTTTACATGGAGTAAGCTTGTTACAGACCTGAACTATTGCCAGTGGCTCAGTGTTTTCACAGTGGTTTTCTTTTTCCTTTATAACGGGAAGAAAGGAAGAGGATGCAAACAACTATTCTATTGGTTCTATCCCATTCATGTTTATGTCTTGTATTTTTTTTCCTGCGTTTGCTATACATTGCATCCATAATTCGCCAAAATCGTCTTGTTATTTGCTGCAAAGTCAATATACTGAAGTCATCGAAAAAATAAAAGCAACAAACAAAATTCAAAATCGATATACCGCTATCTCATAAGAGGTGGCGGTATTTTTGTTTGTTCAAATAATTGAAAGGATGTGGTTCCTCCGTAGTGTTTTACAAAGTTTTTCAAAAGTTTAGTATCGTATCATCGTCAAAAAGCAGGGGTGACATAACGTTTTGTTAGGTCATGATTTGGAGGATTATCGTATGTATCATCATATTCCGAAGGTCTTTTTGTCAGAAGTTTTCGGCGAGCTGCGCATCTTCGAGGACAATAATAAATTTTATTTCTGCGCCAACGATATCTGCTCTGCATTGGGATACGCAAACGTATCCCGTGAGCTCAACCTGCATTGCCGTCAGGATGGCATCACATCGAGCCATGTTGACTGCAATGGCGTTCCACGAATTATGAAGTTTATCTCTGAGGGCAATGTGTATCGTCTGATTTGCAGTTCTCACAAGCCAGACGCAGAAATGTTCGAGAAATTGGTTTTCGATGAGTTGCTGCCGACAATTCGTGCAACTGGCGGCTATGTCAATGACCCGGTCGTTTTTGTGAATGAGTGGCTTCCTAACACGGATGAGAAAACGAAAGAGCTGCTTGTCACATCTCTGGAAGCAGTTAAGCGTCAGGATAAAATCATTGGTGTTCAGAAGGAAAGCGTAGACTTCCATCACGCCGTCACGGCAGCTACCAACTGCATTGAGATTGGCGAGTTCGCAAAGTATCTGAGCAACAACAAGATTAGCATCGGCCGCAATAGACTCTTCGCATGGCTCCGCGAACAGAAGTATCTCGACAGCAACAATATGCCGTACCAGAAGTACGCCGATAAGAATCAGCTCGGTCTGTTTAAGACCATCGAGAGCGTGTACTATATCGGGAACAGTGCTCGCACATCGCACAAAACCCTCATCACGCCCAAAGGACAGGTCTATCTCGCAAAGAAAATTGCCCAGTTCTATAAGTGACTTGATTTTTGCTGCAAAGTAAATATACTTAGGGTATCCTAAAAATAAAAAGCACAAGCAAAATTCGAAATCGATATACCGCTATCTCATAAGAGATGGCGGTATTTTGTTTGCAATGAACAATCAAAAAGGAGAGAAAAAATTATGATGAACTCTATTATTTCCCTGAACGACATGATTTCCAAGGCTCTGGAGTGTGTTGACGCAGAGCGCAACGCAAAGACCCGCAAGAAATCTCATACCAGCAAATCTCGTAAGCAGGACTTCTCTCGCGCAAAGCGTCACGCCAAGCACTGCCAGTACAAGCAGCAGCGCAACGAAAAGCTCGTCCATCCTGCCATCAACCGCAACGCACAGCGTTCCATTGATGAAGCAAACTGTAAGCTGATGGAATACATCTTCTGCATCGATGATGCAGCTACTACTCGCCCGTATTATGTTACGGATGAAGAAGCTGCTTATCGCTACGAGCTGACCGAGGCCATTCTTGAGGCTCAGCCTTTCTTCTATTGGCGCGACAATAACGGCCACGAAATGCTTGACGGGCTTTCTTTGAAAGAGTTGAAGCTTATTGCTTATATCTCCGGTATCAAGACCGTCTCGCGTAAGGAAGTGTCTGTGTACGATACTATTGGCTACGACGATGCGTGGTGGCCCATTTACGGTTACCGCCTGATTGACCCCAGCGAATATTGCTGGTTTATCATCAATGAGTTCGGACTTCTGTTCGCCTACGAAGAAAATCGTTGCAAGGATTGCCGAGAAGGAGCATAACATGAACATTGAAATTTATGAGGATACTTACAACATCGCCGTAAACCAGTATCTGAGCCGTAAGACTGCCGGGAGCAAGCGACGGAAAGAGGCGTTCCGCAGTAAGAAACGCCGCAGCCGCGTTCTTCGTGACAAATACGGTTTTATCGCTGACGGCAAGATGCTTTCCAAGCTCGGTAAAAGCTATTACAACGGGCACGCTCAGTGCGAGGAATGGCGTAATCGTTGCGTTGCAAAACGCAAAAGCAACAGTTGTTCCTATAAGACCGTTTCTGAGCGCCGTCGTATCGAGATGGCTGACCGCAAGATGATGGAGTACATCATCGGTATTGATGCAGATTATGACCCGGCATTGGAAAAGTATTACGCTGATTTGCTCGCACATCTGGATTACATCAACAGTCATTGTGACGATGTTGATGATGATTGGACTTTTTTCGCATAAGAGAGGAGAAATAATATGGGTTATATCTGCAATAAGAATATCAAATGTGCTGATTGTGAGCATTATCGCCGCAATCCTGATGAGGACCGCATGTTCTGTTATGCGGAAGTTGACGAAAAGGCCGAAGAGGCTAAGAACAAGGCCGCAAAAGCAGCTTATGTCGTGGTGAACCGCTACTCCAACGAGAATATCAGTGAGTTCGACTCTGTTTCCATTCTGGAAAAGGCGTTCTTCTCTTTGGATAATGCCATCAAGGCAGCTAATGCTGCGTTTGCCGAGGATAAGGCGAATGGCGTAGACCATGGTGACACCGAGCCCATCACGGCAGATGACTGTACCGCTTTTGATGAGGCACCGCTTTATTGTGTCGGTGAAGCCGAGCCGGATAACTACGAGTGCTATCATAACTTCTACGCAGTTTTCCCGATTAGCGTTCGATAAATAATCTCAGCCGCTCCTGAAATGGGGCGGCTGTTTTTTCTAAAAAATACTTGCTAATTGCTGCAAAGTTAATATCATTAAATTATACTCATAAATAAAAAGTTTCGACGTACCCCACATACGTCTAAATTGGTTATATAAATCGACTAAGTCGCTATCTCTACTGAGATTGCGGCTTTTTTGTTTTTTGAGTATTTAATCACCTTCCACGGGTGAGATTGGTCGAAGTGATTTGGCCGAGGATACATAAAAACTATCTTTAAATAAAATAAGAAAGAGGTATTTTTATGTCTACTAATTCTATTCCCGTTTCCTACACCGGTTTCCGTTCCACTGCAAACGCTGTTGGCGCTTACATCGAGGATTGGAAGCTTGCAGCAAAGGCTTCCTATACTCCGGAAGACCTTCTGACTCCCGGTTTCCTTGGCTCGGCTGTTGCGATTTACCGCGACGCCGTACACAAAGAAATCAACGGCGAGACAATTGTCGTCGGAGGTTCCAGCGCTGGTCATAAAGCCATGTTCTTCAATGCCTTCGTTGGTATTGACAACATCGGCCGAATCAACACCATTGTTGGTGATGATGATGACTATGTCGAGAAGGGCTTTTCCGGAAGCAAAGTTCAGCGCGTCCGTTCCTGCAAGGGTATCATCCCTGACATGCCGTATTCGGAACTTAGAAAGGCTTTGAAAGATAAGCGTACTTCTAATATTCCTCAACGCATTGTCGATGGCATCCTACTCCAGACCGTGTCTGGCACGGTTTACTGGATTTGCCCCGGCGAAGTCGAGGCCAAGCAGGATGTCGATGACGGCACTGGCTGGTTCTGAGCCAGTATACTGAGCCTATTTGAGAGGCGTAAATACAAGGTCTATGTATAGAGACCATTATGAGCCATTCATGGCATAAATCAGCATACTGTTAATGCTGTTATTATAAATACAAGACTATTTCTAACGGAATTGTTTTGGGAAAGGAGCTGCTTGTGGGGAGCAGCTTCTTTTTTTTGCGCAATTTTTCTTGCTGTTTGCTGCAAAGTAAATATACTTGAGTCACAAAACGGGCTGAAACTGTTTGGTTTCAGCATTTTTTCACCTACATACAAGAAGGAGGAATATGTATGTATTCAGCAGAAACTGCGGCTCTGAATGCCATTCTCGGTATTTTTAGCACCATCTGGCTGCTCGTTCTGGCATTCTTCGTCATCAACATCGTCGCGAACTGGAAAATCTTCACGAAAGCCAACCAGCCGGGTTGGGCATCCATCGTTCCGTTCTATAAGTCTTACATTGCGTTCAAGATTTATTGGGGCAACGGCTGGCTCTTTTTGGTCCCGCTCGTTCTGGGCCTGCTCGGCTTTATCCCGCTGCTCGGCACACTGCTCGTCATTGCCGGTGTAGTCATTAACGTCATCACCCAATACAAGAAAGCGGTTGCTTTTGGTCAGGGTATTGGTTTCACGATTGGTCTGGTTCTCGTCAGCCCCATCTTCAACATGATTCTCGGTTTGGGCAACTACCAGTATCTCGGCATTCCGCAGGACGGTTACTCTTATGACCAGTTGAAGGTCAAATACGATAACCGTAAAGCGGAACAGAAGAGCACTCAAACTACTTATACTCAGCCCTCAGCGGAACCTCAGCAGGCTCCCAATATGCGCTACCAGAACCCCAATGCGCAGCCTCAGCAGCCTGCAAATCCTCAGCCTACCTATCAGGCTCCTGTGCAGGAAACTGCCACGCAGCAGTCCCAGCAGCCCTCTGACACACAGGCGCAGTAACTTATAGAAGCGCATAAAGCAAAGGCCGTTCCTCAAAAAGAGGAACGGCCTTTTTTATTCCGGAAGGAGATTTTTAACAGTCTTCACGCGATATTCTTTGCGAACAATAGTATCACCATCATCGTTGGTTTCAAATTTGGGAGTTCCACTGAGTGATACAACCGCGCCGTCTTTCAGCAGATATCCGAATGTTGCATATGCTCCGGTAAAGGCAACACACGAAATGGAATCCGTTTCGTCATCCAGCATGAATTTTGCCATAGGAGCGTGGTCGGATTTCCTGTAAATGATTTTGAAGTCGCGGATACGCCCTGCGATGTCCGTTCTACCCCTGTCGTTAAGGGTAAGTTCACCGATTGCTCTGTCTCTGTTTGCAGATTTTGTGATAACAGACAAATAAGGCTGAACAGGTGTGCCGGAGACATAAGCCCCTAACAGTTCGAGTTCGTATCCGAGTTTTGTGTCAATGTCGTATTCTTCTTTTTGCTGGATACATTCATCCGGCAATCCCCAACTATCCATAAGATGACGATAAAGATTATCTCCCGCAAGAGTTTCGTCCTCTTTTATGGCAGACTTCATTGCCTTTTTACAGCTTTCGCAAGCAGGAGCAAGCGCTTCGTCAAATTGTCTGCGTGTCTCGCCGTCTTGCATAAGGCAATCCAATGCACCGGCACGAACCAGAGCGGTACATACACCCATATCTACGCCATATACAATAGAGCGAACAATGAAATCTTTATAGTCTTTACAGGGGCCAAGATGATGTGCGTTAGGGTTAGATTTTTTCGTATCCCGCAAATCGTAAATGATTTGTGCTGCTGCAGAAACACCTTTTATGGCCTTGATACCAAAACGAATCTGCTTGTTGTTTCCCGGCATCGGAGCAAAGTTCGGAACACCGGAATTGATATCGGGTTGAAGGAGTGTAAGTCCTGCATATTTCAGGTCAGACAGAAACAGCTTCAATTTTTCCGGCGTATAACTCAACTGCGCAGAGAGATATTCGCACGGGAAATAATATTTAAGAAATGCCGTATAGTAGGAGACAATACTGTATGCTGCTGCATGGCTTTTATTGAATGCATAAGAAGCGAATGCAAGCAGACGAATCCAGAACTTCTCCACATCAGCGGGTTTACCACCTTGCTCAATCATGCCGGACACAAATTTATCTTTTGCTGCCTCGATTTCATCAAGGTGTTTCTTGGACATGGCTCTACGTATCACATCAGCCTCACCAAGACTAAACCCGACAAGCTGGAACAACTGCATGATTTGTTCCTGATAAATAGCGCTGCCATAGGTCTTGCCAAGAATCTGTTCCATCTGCGGAATGATATAGTTCGGCTTTTCCGTTCCGTTCTTGACTTCTGTGATTTCAGGAATAGAATCCATCGGACCGGGACGATATGCGGCGTTCATAAGAATCACATCGTCAATCGAAGTCGGATTGAATCCCGTAAGTGCTTTCTTAATACCATCGCTTTCGAACTGGAAAACACCATTCGTACGACCACAGGCATAGATATCTCTTATAACATTCAAGTCATCCGCTTTGTTGATGTCGTGAAAATGAACAGTAACCTTTTTGGTCGTCTTAATGTATTTTAGAGCAAGGTTCAAGATATCCAAGTTTTCAAGACCAAGGAAATCCATTTTCAGCAATCCGAGGGTTTTCTCGCACTCAACCATATCGCTCTCAATGACCCAGCAATTTTTTTCGTCATTCCAGAGCAGGGGAGCATATTCAGAGACAGGTTTATCTGCGATGATGACACCAGCGGCGTGAACACCGGTCTGAACGGGAATACCTTCTACGAGCATGGCATCGTCCAGCAGATGCTTTACCGTAAGATTGTTTTTGTATTGTGTCGCAAGGTCAGGATTTTCTTCCATTGCCTTCTTGATGGTCATTTTCGGCTTTGCCGGAATCATTTTCGCTACCATGTCGGCAGTATCCAGCGGAACGTCCGTGATACGGGCAACATTTCTTACAGCAGCTTTTGCGGCAAGTTTTCCCTCCGTGACGATGTTGCAGACGGTACTGCGGAGTTCATCGACAGGGTAGGGGTCTTTGTACGCGTATTTGTTTGCGACATAATTGATAACTTTCCCTCGCACAAACGGAGCGAGGTCAGTGTCGATATCCGGCATCGATACGCGTTCCGGGTTCAAAAATCGTTCGAAAATCAAGTCATAGCGAAGAGGGTCAATGTCGGTAATGTCTGCAAGATAGCAGACGATAGAACCAGCCGCTGAGCCACGACCCGGCCCAATTGCCGCTTCTCCACCAATTTTTCTTCCGTAGAAAATGAAGTCTTGGACGATTGCAATATAAGAGCTGTAGCCCATCTTTTCAATGACAGACAGCTCGTATTTCAAGCGCTCATCGACAGTTTTCATAAGCTCCGCGTACTTGTCATCCGGCATATCGCGTTTCGGATATTTCTGCGGAATCATTTTCCGGCAAAACTTATCGAGGTATTCAAGGGCTGTCTCACATCCTGCTGCATGAGCATCGAACTCAGGCAAGTGCATTCCGTAGCTGTAATACACATTACAGCTTTTAGCAATCACGGCTGTGTTCTCCATGCCCCTTTGCCAAATCGCATCATCAGGCTTTGCCAGCGCCTTCATTTCCTCATCAGATTTGAAGTATAGTTCTGTCAGTCCTTCTTCGGTTTCCTTTTCTGCCAACGGTGTATTGAACCGAAGCGATGCAATCAGGTTCCGTTTTCGCACATCATCTTTCGTTTTGAAATGCACATCATTGGCTACTGTCGGCTCAATCCCGGTTTCTTTGATTAAGCGATACAGATAGGGTCGTGCGTAGTCTTCTGACGCAATACCATGGTTCTGTAATTCAATGTAGAAGTTTTCATGACCAAAGATGGATTCCATCCGTTTTGCTGCCGCCACAGCATCCTGATATGCCTGTTCTGAGTCGACTTTTTCAGCTTCCAATGCACGGTATTTTCCCATCTGTTTGATGTAGGGCCGCGCACCTTTTTCAACCTCAGCTAACCGTTCTTTTGCACAGGCAAGGCGTTTCGGCGCTTGTTCTGCTTCTGCCTTGATTTCTGCTTCACGAGCAATGAGTTGCTCTGCTTTTTCCTGTTCTTCGATAACCGCCCTTAAAGTAATTACCGTTTTTTTCAGGTCAGCCCGCTTTTTTGCATTCTTATCGTTTTCATCGATGTTCTCGTCCAGAACTGTTGACTGTTCAGTTCCGTCTTCAAAGTCACCGACAACAGCTTTCAGCTTTTCAATTTTCTTTTCAAGCTGAGCTTTTTTCTTTTCGTAGTCTTTTCCGCTCAGTTTTTTCAGGTCACGCAGGTCAGCTTTTGCCTTTGTTGCCTTTTCCTTTGCATCTACGAGGTCTTGTTCTGCCTGTTTGACATCTTCTTCCGTGTAAGCATCACCAAGCTTTGCCAGCGCCATCGAAATCGCGTGCTGCTTATCGGCAATATACCATGGACGAAGAATCAGGTAGGGGATATACCCACCGACACAGGCGCTCGTCGCAATCAAATGCCCGTGTCCTTCTGTTCCGGGGCCAACGAAGCGTTCCAAGTCAGCCCATGTCATACGCGGTAATCCGCCTGTTTCCTGACCGTTCCATTTACCTTTGGGGCTCTTATTCAGCTGTGCAAGGTTTTCGAGTTTGAACAGGGTTTTCTGTCCGTTCCAATCCTTTGCGTAAAGAATCAGGTGGAATGAATCACGATTTCCCTCGACCTTTTCCGGCTGGAAATAGGCTTCCATACCCGGCACAAACTGGATGCTCTTCTCTGCTGCTTTTAAAAACAGCTTGCAGTATTTCTTCACATAAGGCCACATCTTATCGGTTGGATAGCGGATACTGTCTGTATCACCAATCGATTTGAGAATCTTATGGATTTCATCCTCAGGGACATTCGCTTCCTGCAATACGGCTTCGAGGTTCTTTTTCTCGTCCTTCGTTCTTGCTTTGATACCCTGATACAATCGCATCTGGTTCCCGTGGTCTGTTATAGCAAATGCTTGTCTGCCGTATCCTTTCGCTGTTTCCACAAAGTCATCCACTTTATTTACTGCATCACGAAACGATGCTTCGCTATGGGCGTGAAGCTCCTGATAACCATAACATTTAGGAATCGCAGACCGGACATAATGCACATACAAACCGTAGTCGGCATTGTCTTTCGTCATAGAACGCTCCTTTCACTGTTATTTATATTATACCACATTTTGCTCTGTTGGTCAATCGCTCGTCTGGGTATGGCTTTTCTGAGCACTGCTATCGGACAGCTTCTCGTAACCCATGCAGAAGTGGCTGCCATGAAGAGCTTTGGCCGAAGAAGAACGTCCCTTGCACATTGCGATGCGTTCTGAAACTGTTGCAATGCTGTTGGGCTTTTACGCTTGAGCTGCTCTGAAGAATTGCTGCTACACTGAAAGCTTGTGCGTTCTGAAGTGTGCTGTTTCTCTAAAAGAGTTGAATCTCCTTAAGAGGGGAGAGTTGTTTTTTATATGCAACTACTGCTGTTAAGGAGGAATACTCTTAAGAAATCCGTTTCTTAAAAGCGACGCATGCCACCTCGTTCGCGAGGTTCGGCTGCTGCTCGTTGCACCGAATCGAGGCAGCGACGGTGCTCAGGAACGCGCTGGCGTAAACGCCGCGCTGCTGCGCACCTAAAAAACATATAATAAGCTTCGTGCGGTTACACTCAAGCACAATATTCAAATTCAGTCAAAAACTAAAAAGTGTAGAGGGATTTCGAACGATGAAACGCTTAACCCAAAAACTCAGAGAACGCAGACCTGCACATTGTGGTCATCAAACCAGACAGGTGGAATCAGAATTGGAAGCTTCACATAACGTATCGTCACATCCGGTGAATCCATTGAACGCGGTGCTACTGCTTCCTTGACTTTCTCAACACTCTCTTTGACAGTCGTGACAGCTTTCTGAGCAAGTTCAGGAATTGAAGACATTTTGCTGATGCGGCCGCGTACATACACAGCGCCAGCCATGATTCCTTCGAATGCGGAGTTCACGCAACTGGAAGCCCATTTTCTGGTACGATGGAAGCGTGCTGCCAACTCAGTGATAGAGAGTTCCGGATTGTTGATGTGCATGATACGAACAGCGTTGCGCTCTTCAAGAAGATTCTTTTCCTTCACTGCGCGGACGTTCTTTTTCTTGGTGGTATTCTTGGCGATTGCTTTGGGGACGGTCAGCTTGATTTGTTTGAGCTCCGCAGCGGTAATCTGCAGGGTCTCAATGATGTAGCTGTAGGGGAGAATGTAACCCGGCACATACGAGGTCGTGCCATCCGTGCAAACGACTTCGCTCAGCTTGGATGGAATATGTCCAACAGCATTGTCCAGTTCTGTTTCCGACAGGGGATTTGCAAACTTGGAATTCAGCCAGATGGTTTTCTTCATCGCAATCGTAGGACCACGATGCTGGAAAATCGTATTGAAGTAGATGTACAGGAGCAGGTCGCGAATCCCGGTTGCAGGGACCTTGCTATAGTTGCGCAGTTCAAACAACCGTTCCAGAGCATCTGCCACGACACAGGTAGGCACAGGCTTACCGTCCTTCGTCACGGGTACTTTATTCTTTTTCTTCTTGCCCGCTTTGATGGTGGAGTCAGGCGCAGACAATGCGGAGAAGGAAAGCACAGAAGACAAGCCATCCTGACCAAAGAACTTACGGGTTTTCATCTCCTCATTGAAATAGACAATCTCAGAGACATTCTTGGTCTTCGCATTAGTTGTCCCCGGCAGACGAACAAGACCTGCTGCATTCTTGCTGGCAGCAACATCCACCTTCATCACAAATTCAGGGTGCTCATCATGAATTTTCTCACAGACTTGCTGGACCTTATCGATGATGGCTTCCGTCACCAGACGATACGCTTTCTTGTTCTTGGCAGCAATGCCGTCAAAGGAATACCATACCTGCAAACCACGACCCGTATCCACGATAGCGGAGATGGGAGGGATTTCCACATCAAGAAGTTCTCCGTCTGCAGCATAAAGCAGTTCGGTTTTCAAAACATCCTTCTCCCAAGCAACCATTCCGCTGCTGGACTCGTGGTCATCAATATCAATAACGATGTTGTTGTAGGTAAAGATATTGCCTTCCGTACGAGCGGGACGGCAAAAGGTATTCTTGGTGATGTAGTAGTTGTATTTCAGGACAGCCTTGAACTTCGTTTTCATAAACGTCTCAAGGTCACGCGGATATCCTGTCCAAACGAGATGCGGTTTACGACCAGACTCCATCATCCAAATCTGAATGAAGGCAGAACGGTCACGATTCGAGTGCGCGGAAAGTTCGTTGCATGAGTAAAAATTATTCGTGATGCAAATGACATCCGAAGAATCAATAAACTTCATGCGATAGAATTTCTTTCTTCTACGCTTCTGAGGTGCCGCAGGAGTTTTGCCTTGCGGCGTTTGGGGAATTGTTTTTGTCATGGAAAAACCTCGTAATAAAAAACAAAAGAGCCTTATTTCGCCCTATGGTGGGCAATACAAGGCTCTTTGACTTCCTATACTATTATCGCTATACCACATTATTTGAAAATAATCAATCATTTTTGATGCCAGAATGTTGACATAATGATAATATTTTGGTATAATAATAATAGTAGTTGAGACAGAGATGCCTCGCAAGATGCCTCGTAAGATGCCTCTTGTATCATTGAGAGCCTTGTTAAGTGAATTGTGGGTGCAACTTCATATTTGCTTTATCTCAAATCTCTCAAAATCATCGACCATCAAGTGTTACCGCGCTTGGTGGTCATTTCTTTTGCCAAGAAATGAAATTGATAAAGGCATCGGCTCTCGAATGATGCTTTCATCAGACAAATACGAATTTCTTATATTATATCAGCTTTATTCGTTTCAGTCAATCTACGAAGCCAACAAAAAAATTGCCTCCTCTTTGTATGAGGAGGCTTTTGTTTTTCAGGATGTTTCGGCGGGGGACAGAAGCGTCAGGACCTCGTCCACGCTTTTCCCACTTTCCTGAACCGCTGCAATAATGCGGGCGGCATCTGACTTTTCTTTTTCGGCCTTTAGATTTTTGAGTTCTTCCTTCTTGCTGCGGATTCTCTCCTGTAAAGATTCAATCTCAGCACAGGTGGACTGGATACGGTCTTCCACGGATACAATAGTGCGTTTTCCTCGCGGCATATATCATCAACCCCTTTTCTGAGCATAATCATACCATTTGGAAGGAAAGAAAATTGTAGAACAATGCGAGAATGCTTCAGTATCCTCATCTATCTCACCAAAAAGAAGTGAGGACATCTCAACCGGTCTACCTGACCATGTTCAGATGTCCTCGCAAGGGGTGCTCTTAGCGAAATACAAAGGTAGCTAATTTTTCTTTGCTCTTTTTCAGAGAGGCAGATTCAGCAACCATTTTGTGAACGGGTACTTCCTTATCCAAATCTCGCTTCATGTGTTCAAATGCCTTTTGGTCTTTTATAAAAAACTCTTTTGTAATAGATGTGGTCGCCATACCAGCACCTCCTCAGTAGTATATGATTTGCAACAAGTATGGCTGGATAAATAAGAAAAAGAAAATGCAGTTTTCTTCGCGGTATATATGTCATATTATAGCAAGAGCGCTCTCTTCAAGTTGACCATAACGCTCAAATGTGGTATAATATAGTAAAGACCACAAGATGTAGATAACTGAATGGGTAATTATAATGAAAGATAATAGTGTTAAAAAGAATAAAGTATGGATAATTGTTTGTCTGGCGTTATCCTTTATCGTGATGTACGGGGTGTATAGTTATTATACGGCTCATCGAATTGGAGACAGTGATTATTATTGGCATATCATGCTCGGCCGATACGCCTTAAACGGAGACGTATCGTTGGATTCTTTAGTTTGGTCAAACGAGATATATGGTAACTCCTATACAAACTATTCAGTGATGGCTGACATCATTCTGTACAAGTTATCTTGTTTACATAGTGATGAAACATTCGGAGCACTCGTATATATATTAACTGCTTCTTATTTGTTGGCAGCTATTGTATTTATTGGCTGGGGACGTAAAGCTATTTCTCAAATTGGCATTTCCGTTAAAAGCACACTTGCTTCTATTCTTGCTATTGTTAGTTGCATTTGTCTTTTATACATGGCAAAAGGGAATCCTCGTCCGCACCTCATGGCTTTAATCTGCTTTGTTGTTGCTGTAAGGTTGTTAGAAAGCAGAAGTTCAAAGGCAATTTATGGATGTGCTTTGCTTGGTTTTGTGTGGGCCAATATCCATGGTGCTTCTATGCCACTGCTTGTAATAATGGAAATTGCATATATTATAGCAGCAGTCCCGTATATAAAATATCTTAATGTTGAAACGCGAGAATACACGCATAATGAGTACACTCAAAGAATCATTGCTGTTTTGTTGACTGTTTTGGCAAGTTTGTTTAATTCTGCTCACGCCAAAATCTATACTCAATTGCTTCATGTATCCAGCAATACTCAGATAATGCCTGTAACAGAATGGAAGGCTGCAACTATTACATCAAGCGTTGGCGTTGTTTTACTGTTAGCATTTTTGGTGTTTGCCATTTTGTCAAAGCGAAAGATTTTTGTTTGTGATGTTATTCCAATTGCAATTTCTGGCGTTCTGATGATGTTGCATGTTCGTTTTGAAACATGGTTTTTTGCTGCGTTTTCCATTTTCGTTTTGAAGCAAGCCGGAAACCAAGAAAATAATTGCAACGACAAAAGCAACTATACCAAAACAGTTCTTTATGCAGTTACAGTAGTTTCTGCGTTTTGTTGTGTGTGGAACATCAGTACAAAGGAAATTCATAGCCTTCGCCCGCTTAGATATCCAAGTGACGAGGTAATCGAGATAATCAACAAATGTGCTCCGCAACATATGTATAACGATATGAACACGGGTGCATTCTTTGAGTATAATGGTATTCCTGTTATTATGGACTCTCGTGTTGATATGTACAATGAAGAGTTTTTAATGGACATGAACACCATTAAAGGCAAAGTCTCTGTTACAAACGCTACACTTGATTATACAGATACAATCCTAAATAAGTATGGTATTGATATGGTAACCTTATGCAAAGGCGACAGTATGATGCTTATTGGTTACATGACGCATCGTAGCGATTGGCATATTGTGTATCAGGATAACGCGTATGTTATTTTTCAAAAAAGCATTTTGTAGAAGTATTGTAAATATAAGCAATAGACATATAAAAATTAAAAATGTATAATAAGGGTATACCGCATCCGGCATATTGTATATGTGTTGACTATCTCGTATAAATGTGGTATAATATAGATAGAGGGTAAGAGATAAGCCCTCCATAAGCACAAAGGAGGTCCGTGCATGGTAAAAAATGTTCGAAATCAAAAATACAATTTATATAAAAAGGAGAAACTCTATGAAGACTATGTCCGTTAAGGTATTTACACGTATCGCGTGCCTGATTATGGCAGTCGCGATGGCCGTCAGTCTGGTTGGCTGCGGCGTCGATATCACCTCAGTGGGGCTGCCCACCGACATTGTGCTGGAAAAGGGTGAGACCCAGCAGCTCAATATCGAGTATGGCACCGACGACAAGGCCGAGCAGGAAAAGATTGCCGAGGCAGCATCCAAACTGAATCTCACTTGGACTTCCTCCGACGAAACGGTTGCAACCGTCGATGAGACCGGTCTGGTAACCGCAGTTGGTGCCGGTGAGGCTGATATCACAGTATCTGTTGCAGATGCCAATATTTCTTCCACGACCCATATCAAGGTCGTGATTCTCCCCACCGGAGTAGAAGCCCCCGAAACTCTGAGTCTGGAACTCAACGGTGAGGCTACCAAGGCGCTGGGTGCTAAGATGACTCCCGAGGACGCCACCGATGTCAAGCTTGCTTACTTGAGCAGCGATGAGTCGGTAGCGACCGTGGATGAGTCCGGTAATATCACCGCAGTAGGCGTTGGCGAATGCACCATCACCACTACCATCGTGGCAGACACCACTGCTACGGCAGAGGACGCCGGTGTGGACAGCGAGATGCTGGTCGTTCCCGAAAACGCTAAGGCCGAGACCAAGGTCACCGTCGGTAAGGCAATCGAGTCCATTACGCTGGATTCCAATGAAGGCGTTCTGACCGTTGGCAACACGCACACCATCAAAGCAACCGTGTTCCCGGAGGATGCTACGGACAAGGCCGTTACTTGGAAGAGCAGCGATGAGTCCATTGCTACTGTAGATGCGGAAGGCAATGTGACCGCCAAGGACACTGGGAATGTGACCATTATGGCAGTCAATTCTGATGGGGATGTAAGCTCCACTTACGAGCTTACGGTAAAGGCAGTCACCTGCAGCTACTGTGGCCAGACCGGTCACACCAGCAGCAACTGCCCGGTAAAGGCAGCTGACCAGAAGGCCGCTGCGCAGAAGCAGGCTGCTGCTCAGGCAGCCGCACAGGCCGCTGCCCAGCAGGCTCAGCAGCAGGCACAGCAGCAGGCACAGCAGCAGGCACAGCAGCAGGCTCAGCAGCAGGCTCAGCAGCAGCAGCCGAGCGGTGGGGATATTGTACCGGGTAGTACAGAAGATTACGATAATCGTTATAAGGACTTCGGACAGTGGTCCGGAACTGACTGGACGCAGGATAGTTCCAACGGTGAAAACAACAATATTACTGATTAAAATTTTCCCGCCCTGCAATGGGCGGGATTTTTTTTTGTATTTTTGTCCTCTTTATGATTGACTATTACGACTATTTGTGGCATAATATAGATACCGCCAAGTGTGCTGATTATGCGATTTTGCAAATGTATGTGCAGATATGTGAACGAGATTGCGTAAAAGTATAACTTGGCAATATTTTGAAAGGAGAACGCTATGCAAAAAGGCAAAACATGGCAGCGTGTCGCTTCAGCAGTTTTGGCAGTCATGATGACGATGTCTACATTTAGCTCCACAATCGCTTATGCAGCAGAACCCATCACGGCTGACAGTAGTCTTGTTACGGATACCGTATCCGAAAGCACCTCTACTGATACTGTTGAAGCGTTAGACTCTGCCAGCTCTTCTTCGTCTGAAGAAGAGATTACCGAACCTGTAGGGACACCCATCCCCACAGAAATGCCTGATGAAACGGATTCCTCAGAACCGGAGGCGACTCCGGAGCCCACCGAGGTTCCAACATCCACTCCGGAACCCACCGAAGCTCCTGATGCGACGGCTACGCCTGAGCCTACAGAAGTTCCGGAAGCAACGGAAACTCCTGACGTTGATGAAAGTGATTTTGTGGCTGTCAGTTTGGCTGATGATGCGACCGAAGGTCAAGTCGAGGCCGAAATTGGCGATGAAGTTACTTTCAATGCCCATGTAAATCGTAATGATGTCAATCTCCATTATCAGTGGTACAAGAGGTTCATTGAGCCTCAGGATACCGATTACGATATGGATGTGATGGAGTACGATTACAGCGATGCAGAGCCCACCACATACGGTTATCTGAACGAGGATAAAACTCCTGCCGAGACATTGGCAGAAAATCCGGACGCAACTTGGTCCGGTATCGAGTTGTATCGTGCAGTTGCCGATGCAATGGCCGCAATCGGAGCAGACGCCAGCAACATCAACATCGAATTCAATACCCGCAACTATGCGCTGGAAGGATTCGAAATCACCGCAGCAAACGTGGACGGTAATATCGTTATTTCCGCTGACAAGGATAACGAGCATGCCTCTGCTACGCTGAATGAGAACAATGAATTTGTTTTTACCGAGAGCACGACAAGCGATGCCGCCGTGCAGTCTGCAGAAGCCGAGCAAACCGTGGAGAATCAGGATACTCTTACGACCAACGGCTGGGAAGCTATTGAGGGAGCAACTTCTGACGCCTACACTCACACTGTCGATGAGTATGACGCTTACACCACTTACCGCTGCGTAATCACCATTGACGATGACAGCTATATTGCTGCCGCCAAGGAAGAATTGATTGCAAATGGTGCAGATGAAAGCAAGCTCACCGATGATACACTTGGCAATACCATCACAACAGAAATTACAATCTATATCCCATCAATTGAAGAAAACACGAACGACCCTTATGATGACTTGCCGGTCGAAGATAAACTCAAAGCACGCCTTGCACTTTCTGGCATTGCTACCTATGCAGCAGGTGTTCAGCTTGACAGCCAGACCAATCCTCAATGGGTGACCGGTCTGTCTGCTGGCATGGAGTACCTGACAGCTGACATGTATGCCAAGATTTATGGTCAAGACGGTAAGGGCGGATGGCTTGCTAATGGAGAAATTACCGGCCAGCAAGCCGATATGATGTGGACTTACATTGCCAATGATTTCAATTACGGAAGAACTGGTAATGTTTTGGACGCTGAAGGTAAACCAACCGGCGCAACAAGAGTTTATCAGTCTTTCTCGCTTACTGATGGCAATAAACTCGAAATCAATTCTGAATGGTATGGAAAGACTGTTTACTTTAGATACCGAAACAAAAATATTACCGGTAATGTTGATACCGGCGCAGCGGTTTCTATCCCTGCATCTGGTCGCGGTACTTCTTATAAAGATGCTGTGCAGGTACTGTTCTGCTATACAAAGGAAGAAGACGGAAGAACATTCCCGCTTACCATCAAAGAGTATGTAAAACAAGCCACAAGTAATGGCTACACTCAAAATGGTATGGCTCATGTTACTTTAAATACCATTTCTTGTAATACATTCAATATTGACCCTGACAGATATTTAAAGGATGCAGAAGGCAATTATCGAGTCGATTCTGTGTACTGGGGAACTTGCTATTTTTCGGAACCTGACTTGTCGGGCAAAGCATATTATTCCTTGAAGAACTATATTGGTAACGGTTACGGCTTTGGTATCGGTCACGATACCATGTACGCTTATGCCGGTGCCTGGTTCGATGCACATGGCGGCGGTCGTGGCTACCCCAACAATGTTTATGATGAAAGAAAGATTGACCCGAACGATACTGCTACTCGCTATTATCAGGTAAATAGCTGGGAAGTCAGCGGTGGTCACTGGAACATGAACGCTTTGATGGGCGAAAACAATTCCAACACCCTCGTTGGTTCCGGCTACTATTCTGCAAGCGATGAAGAGTATTTTGGCTGGATTGTCGACCCGCTGACTGTACCTTCCGCTATCATGTCTTCCGGTGGCTCACATGGGCCTTTCTTGAAGACAACAATCTACGGGTCTGAAAGTCTTCGTATCCGTTCTAACGGCGGTTTTACATACGAAGAGGCGATGGTCAATCCCGATATCAAGCATCGCACACCGACCAACTGGCCTTATAAGTTTAGTGTTGGTCAGACAGTTCCTGCTGCTCTGACGCATAGTAATGGTCAGGTCGCATTCGACGATATCTGGGTTCAGTATAACGGCTGTGCATCTGATTTTACAAATGCAGGACTTGGCAAGCTGTACGAACCCACCGTTGATGGACGTAAAGGTACAAATAACTTCTATCTGGCTGGCTCCGGCAACTTTGTTATGAACCAGATTGGTCACCTTCCTCTGGATGATGGCGGTGGTCATATTAACCGTGCTTCTCCTCAGGAGATGCAGCTTTGCGTCAACACTCTGATGTGGATTTCTCAGCGCAAGCAGTGTGAAGTCTGTGCCGCTGACCAAGCCGACCAGCAGATGACGCACTTCGTCCATCGTGTCAATGCAGCAAACGCCAAGAAGATTCTGACAGCTCTCGCCAATGGCGGCAGCTACTGGTATCCTCTGAGCGATTGTTACGAACTGATGGAAGACCTCGACCTGACGAAGCTGGGCTTTGATTCCACGACTTGGAAGCCCATCAAGAACTTCACAGGTCACTGGAACAGCAAATACTTCGATGTAAAAGTTCCCAAAGACGGTGCTCTGTTCGATAACACCACCGGTGATTTGGGTGCATATCGTACCGGAGACGGCAACGACTGGAACCTTGGTACTGATAGACTGAAAGGCTGGGACACTGTCTTTAAGGACAGCGGTAACAGCTCTCCGTCCGTTCGTACCACAGGTATCGCTCGTATCTATGGCAAGCTGAGCGACGCAAAGTTGTTCAACGATGGTCAGGTTCACGAGGGATATACCGTTCATATCCGGTACGAGGATAACACGGCACTATTACAGCCGGGCGACGATTTCAGCTGTGTAGTCAACAACGTAGACCAGTATTGTATTTCTAACCTGCCCTGTATCTATGTAGGCGGTAAAACGATTCTTCGTGCCCGCGTATATGATAAGGCTGGCAACGAAGTCACTAAATACGGTCCTATCGTTGCAAAGGTTCCTCCTCATTTCTGGAACGACTGCGAAACGGTTCCTCTGGAACTGCTGACAATCGAAGCAACACCTATTGAGAACTACCGTTACTGGGAAGGCGAGACCACTAAGGTTCTCGAAGGTTCCGGTATCATCTACAATCAGCCCATCAGCAATGAATCCGTAACATGGTATTACCGCGTGGTTGACCTGCGTAATACCAATAATGCTCTGAGCGACTGGGTCAAGATTGGTCATTACGGTCAGTTCACTACCGAAGACGGTGCCGTAACAGGTATCATCAAAACGCCGGTATTCCATGACGGCAATGATGGTGTATACAATTACCCGCACAGTTCCGTGGATGTACAGCTGCAAATGCTGGCATATACAGGAAACGCTATTCAGCTTCGTACAGACTACGAGGTTGAGGGTAAGACTTATTCCACCATCGACCCCGGCGTAATCACTCCGGAAGCTTCCGGTATCATTCAAATTGAAGAACGCCCCATGTCCATGACGCAGGCACCGAATCAGCGTGTTATGACTCAGGACGAAGCAACCTTCGTATTTGAAACAGATTACTGGAAGGGCCTTGATGATAAGGGCTACAGCTACGATGTTCAGTACAAAGACCCCTATGATGACGATTGGCAGACTCTTGCCACATCTGTCACATTCGGCGGTACTTATACATTGAATACCGTAGATAATAGTCAGGTAAACAAAGTTGACATTGAAGCACATACGGTCGATACCCTCGCAAAGGGGAAAGAGACCGCAAGTATGATTCATGACAACAAATGGCTGCCTGCCGATTTCTGGCGTCCTGATGGTTTCACTGACCAGCAGTGTGCTCAGAAACACACTACTATCACCCTTACTCTGCACGCGGCAGATTACAACTGGTCCGGATATTATTTCCGTATCGTTGCAAGCTATCGCTTTAACGAAAAGA
>ERZ773181.1308-NODE-1308-length-20753-cov-111.715528_pt1 | contig 20753 bp, 23 predicted proteins | sample MGYA00581001_ERZ773181 | MGnify/ENA primary metagenome ERZ773181 (study PRJEB29015, sample SAMEA2737780) | human gut metagenome | biome: human gut; feature: human-associated habitat; material: faeces | place: China | collected 2012 ... | reverse complement strand
TAGAGTTGCATCCAGTCTTCACGTTGGAGCAGACCAAGCGTTTCCGCTATGGCTACCGCAATGTGATAGTCATTCGGAAAATGACATTCCCGAATGACAAGCAATTAACCATCGAAATGACGGAGAACCAAATCAGCGGTCGCACCATCTCATTGAAAGTGAACTATAGCGATGTGTTGTCAGCCGACTCATTCAATCCGATTTTTCTAAAATAGCAATCATATCCAATGGAAGAAAGCAAGGAGCTACAAGGATTTTACAAGATATTCAGGGCGGTCATCTACATATCCGTGTTGATGGAGTTCTTTGAGTATGCCATAGACCCAAGGGCGATAGACGGCTTTCGCGGTGTGGTGTGTGACCTGCACGACCGTATCAAGCAGTGGTTTATCTACCATGACGGGAACCTGGTGTATAGCAAGGTGGTGACATTCCTCTTGGTGTGCATCACCTGTGTTGGCACGAGAAACAAGAAACACTTGGAATTTGATGCCCGAAAGCAGGTGCTCTACCCCTTGGTGAGTGGCGTGCTGCTGTTGATATTGTCCGTATTGATCTTCGGCTATGCAATGGACACTCGTCTCTATGCCCTAAGATTGAACATCATCCTATATATGGTTGCAACCATCATCGGAACGGTGCTGGTGCATGTAGCCTTGGACAACATTTCGAAGTTCCTGAAAGAAGGACTGATGAAAGACCGTTTCAATTTTGAGAACGAGAGTTTTGAGCAGTGCCAGAAGGAGGAATATAACAAATACAGCGTGAATATCCCCATGCGCTACTACTATAAGGGCAAGTTCCGCAAGGGATGGGTGAACATCGTAAACCCATTCCGTGGCACTTGGGTAGTTGGTACGCCTGGTAGCGGTAAGACTTTTTCTATTATAGAGCCGTTCATCCGTCAGCACAGTGCAAAAGGCTTTGCCATGGTCGTTTATGATTACAAGTTTCCGACCTTGGCAACCAAGCTGTACTACCACTACAAGAAGAACCAACAGTTGGGAAAACTGCCAGAAGGCTGTAAGTTCAACATCATCAACTTCGTGGATGTGGAATACTCCAAGCGAGTGAATCCGATACAGCAGAAGTATATCAATAACTTGGCAGCAGCGAGCGAGACCGCAGAGACACTGCTGGAATCGCTGCAAAAAGGAAAGAAAGAAGGCGGTGGCGGCAGCGATCAGTTCTTCCAGACCTCAGCCGTCAACTTCCTCGCAGCCTGTATCTACTTCTTCATCAACTATGGCAAGGAACCATACGACAAGGACGGCAAGATGCTGATAGCAGAGAAAGTTCTTGATCCGAAGACCATGCAGATGAAGCCAACAGGAAAGGTGTTTAACCATGCAGGAGAAGAAGTGGAGTCAGCCTATTGGTTAGGCAAGTATAGCGACATGCCCCATATTCTGAGTTTCCTGAATGAGAGTTACCAGACCATCTTTAATGTACTGGAAACCGACAATGAGGTAGCCCCATTGCTCGGTCCATTCCAGACCGCCTTGAAGAACAAGGCAATGGAGCAGTTGGAGGGTATGATAGGTACCCTGCGTGTCTATACCTCACGCCTTGCCACCAAGGAAAGCTATTGGATATTTCATAAGGACGGAGATGACTTCGACCTGAAAGTCAGTGACCCGAAGAATCCAAGCTATCTGCTGATTGCCAACGACCCAGAGATGGAGAGCATCATCGGAGCATTGAACGCCCTCATCCTCAACCGACTGGTGACACGAGTGAATACAGGGCAAGGCAAGAACATCCCAGTGAGCATCATTGTGGACGAGTTGCCTACACTCTATTTCCATAAGATTGATCGACTGATAGGTACAGCCCGAAGCAACAAGGTGAGCGTAGCCTTGGGATTCCAGGAACTGCCCCAGTTGGAAGCCGACTACGGAAAGGTGGGTATGCAGAAGATTATCACCACCGTAGGCAATGTGGTGAGCGGTTCGGCACGAAGCAAGGAAACACTGGAATGGCTATCCTCCGATATCTTCGGCAAGGTGGTGCAGCTGAAGAAAGGCGTGACCATCGATAGAGACAAGACGAGCATCAACCTGAACGAGAATATGGACAGTCTTGTGCCAGCCAGTAAAATCTCTGATATGCCGACAGGATGGATCTGCGGACAGACCGCAAGAGACTTTGTGGCGACCAAGACAGGCATGAATGGCAGTATGAACATACAGGAGAGCGATGAGTTCAAGACCAGTAAGTTCTATTGCAAGACCGACTTCAATATGGCAGACATCAAAAAGGAGGAAAGCGAGTATATGCCACTGCCCAAGTTCTACACCTTCAAGAGCCGTGATGAGCGAGAGCGCATCCTCTATAAGAACTTCGTGCAAGTCGGTGAGGACGTGAAAGCCATGATAGCAGAGATATTCAATAAGAAGAATGCCAAGTGACAATACATCAAAGTAAAACAAAACGAGATTCATGACAGGAAAGATACGGACATACATCATTCTAGCACTCTTGCTGCTGTGCCAGAATATCATGGCACAGAACAAGCCACCCATAACAGATAGCCCAAGCCAAAAAGTCTTGGGCATCTTTGCATTATCAGCCTTTGAGCGAGCCGTGCGGTGCATCAAGTATTATGAAGGGTGGCACGACATCAAGCGCAACTATCCCTATATCGGATGGGGACATCGGATTTTGCCAAACGAGAAGTTCAAGAAGAACCTCACCTTTCAACAGGCAGACTCGCTATTGCGCTCTGACCTGAGAAAACTCTGTGCCCTATTCAGAAAGTACGGTAGAGACACCTTGCTCCTTGCCGTACTCGCCTATAATGTCGGTCCCTATAAGATATTAGGGAATGGGAAGTTCCCAAAGAGCCGACTCTTGCAGAAAATAGAGCAAGGCGAAAGAAACATACGTAGGGAGTATCTTGATTTTTGCAGATACCAAAGACGCAAGATAGCCTCTATCCATAGGAGGAGACAGACAGAGCTACTATTGCTATACAAGCCATAGAAGCTGCAACGACGAAGTATTTCCAAATAGCTTAAGATATACAACTACATTCTTGCCATACCGTTGCTTACATATATATAAAGGTGTAAATAACCAAAAAGCAACATTGTTCACAAATAAAAAGTTAGTATTATGGCAACAGTAAAAGTAAAATTCAGAGCATCCTCAGTGCCAGGAAAGGAAGGCACATTGTATTATCACCTCATCCATCAGCGCAGTCTGCGCTGGATCAGCACCGACTATCATGTCTTTCCAGAAGAGTGGAACGACAAGAAGTCGGTTATCATTGTTTCTAACCGCAACAACCGACAGGCACATCTGCAACTCATCCAGTCACAAATAGATTGGGAGATGAAGCAGATGCAGCGTATCATCCGTGATAAGGATGCAGAGGGCATCCCTTATACCATTGACGATATAGCCAAAGAGATACAGCAGCTGCCACCCTGCCAGAGCGTCTTTACCTTCTTCCGGCAGCAGATAGCCAAGAAAGAGCAGATGAAGTGCATTGGCACCAAGAATAACTACGCCAATGCAGCCAACCGATTTATGGAATTTCGTGGCAATGAAGACCTTTCCTTCTCACAAATGACAAGCGAGATGATGGAAATGTATCAGGCATGGCTATGGAATAGAGGTGTCGGTCAAAACACCGTATCCTTCTATCTGCGAACTCTGCGCACACTCTACAACAAGGCGGTGGAAACAGGGCAAGCTCCACCCAACAATACCTTTTCTCACGTACAGACCGCTAACGTGAGGACTGCCAAACGAGCCATCACTGTAAAGGATATTCGCAAAATAGAGAAGTTGGACTTGCCAAGAGGAACATCTTTAGACAAGGCACGAGACCTATTTCTGCTTAGCTTCTATCTCCGAGGCATGGCATTCGTGGATATGGCATTTCTTAAGAAGACCGATTTGAAATGTGGATTGGTGAGCTACAACCGTCGCAAGACCCACCAAAACCTCAATATCGAGTGGATAAAGCCGATGCAAGACATCATCGACAAATATGCCGAGCAAACCAAGGATTCACCCTATATGCTACCTATCCTGACAGGAAAAGAGGCTACACCCTATTCTGCATACAGAAAGGTGGAGCACAACACCAACTACAATCTGAAGAATATCGGAAAGATGATAGGCTTGAAGATACCGCTGACCACCTACGTGGCACGCCACACGTGGGCAAGCGTAGCCTTGCACATGAACATACCGGTAGCCACCATCAGCGAGGGCATGGGACACAATTCCTACAAAACAACACAAATCTATCTGGAGTCAATAGACGTAGCAACCATCAATGAGGCCAATAAGAAAATCATCCAACAGGTGATTACTGCCCGTTTTTAGAGCAAAAAACGGTGAATACACTAGCATAGAAAAGAGTTATCAGAACAGGTTATTGCTTTTAGACCTATTCTGATAACTCTTTTTTATATATAAGAAAAGTGTACCCTTTGTAAAGAAACTATCGTAAATTCACCCGCAAAACCACTTTGTGGAAATGTTTAGCAAACTTCGCTCATTCTTATTAGGAATGATATAACTAATTGCAAAAATACTAATTTTCCCTGAATTATCTGTCAAATTTTATCATTTTTTGTATATAGCTCCCAAAATATACTACAAATGTTTAGCTAATCGGCATTATATGCTTCATCTAAATTGCGGATATTCGTTTGTTTCCGAATGCTTTGCCCATTCCTAATAAGAATGAGCAACGAATGTAAAAAAATAAGCATGTGCAAGATTATATCGACTAATTCTCATAAGATATTAAGATTATGCATAATTACATAAAATTAACTAGGCTTCCTCAATCATCATGTATGGTTGTAGCCAAGAACATAAAGTAGAACGAGAATATGACGCAGGATTGCTTGAATTCACCTTCTACAGCCGACGTAAGCAAGCGCTTACCAAAGGGCATCAACATTACTGGGGCTGATAAAAAATCGGATCCAGGTATAGAAGGAATGCCTTGGGGTTATCTGTTTATCCATAACAAGACAGCCCAGGTTTTTGAGAAAGAAATGGAAACCTATAATAAGAAAAATCCCAATTCTTCCCATGCTTGTTTTATCCATCGTTCTTTCACATACAGACAAAAGAACGAGAACGGAGGAGTAAAGAAAGAATTGAAGCCAACCATTAGCGGACTTGTATTCTTGCAGGGCGAAACTGGCGACTTGCAAGATTTTCTAAGAGCATATTACCCACAATACCATTTAGTAAATGACAGATGCAAGGGTGAGCCTGCATCTATTAGCAATAAGGTGATGCAACCTTTCATGACTGTCTTAAAAGACAATCCTGAGAGAGTGACCTTTCTTAGAGACCCATTCGAGAAATTTGCCAAAGACCATGTAAAACTACGTGTGAAAACAGGCATTTTCAAAGGATGCGAGGGATACATCGTCCGTATCGACCGTGACCGTCAGCTCGTCTTTGACTTCGGAGGCTACGCTGTAGCCATTCGTGGATTATACAAAGAGGACTTTGCAGTGGTGGAAGAATAAGGCATGGACTTGATGATAACGTATATCACCAAGTCCACGAACACTAATCACAACTCATCTATCCACCCGAATACGGCATGGGTATCAAGACAAGGACATTCCTTAGGTGTGGTACCCGGCAAGTCACGATGCCCCACAATCTTCGCTTTCGGAAAGAGCTTGTGCAGACGAGTTAAAACATCTAAGATTCTTTCGGTCTGCTCTGGAGTGCGAGTATCACAAGGCTTGCCATCCTCATCCAGTCCACCCTCATAGCAGATGCCGATAGAGCATCTATTATAAGGTTTGGCATGAGCACCCACCTCCAGCAGCTTACGGTGCTGCGTCATCGTTCCATCCTTACGGATGTAGAAGTGGTAGCCGATGTCATAAAACCCACGCGCCTTATGGTCGCGTCGCAGCTGTTCTACACTATAGTCCTCATTGCATCGGCTAGCCGAGCAATGCAAAACCAGATATTTAATGTCGTCAGTCGACATATATTGACTTTGTCTCATAATTCATAATTCAACATTTAACATTCAACACTTAACATTGCTATAAGGCATTTGCGCACGAGCTTACTCCCAGTGCCGTGAGAGCAGCAATCAGCGCCTGTACGATAGCATTCACGATTTGAGTCCAGGAAATCTTGTTTGGATTTGATTCAGAGTTAGAACGAAACATTTTCATAATCAATAAAATTTAAATGAAACAATAAGTTACTGAACTTTCGCATATCAGGAAGTTAAAGGAGTTAAGGAAGTTAAGGAGTTAAGACGTATGTCTTGCTGCTTAAAAAACTACGCCAAAAAGACTGTTGTCTTAACTCCTCAGCGACCGTAGGGAGCGATAACTCCTTTAACTCCTTTAACTTCTGAGCTTGCGAAACTTGAATAAGTTATCAGAGTTTAGCAGTGCCTCCCTTTCAGAGAGGTAAGGCACTGCCAGAGTTGGAGACTATTCCAATCCGTCACCATTGTCGGAACCAGTTCCGCCAGCCTCGGTGTTGGAACCACCGCCAGTCGTTTCACCGCCAGTCGTTTCACCGCCAGTTGTTTCACCGCCAGTTGTTTCATCACCGCCAGTGGTCTCACCGTCAGACGTCTTGTCCTTCTTCTCTTCACCGTACTTGACGAGTTCGATGGATGCAGGAAGCAGGTTGTAGATACGGGAACCATTCTGCAACTTGGTGAAAGAAGGACGGAAGGCAGGTACAAGACTCTTGACGAGTTTAGCGTTCGCCTTACTCTCATCTTCTACGGCTTTTCCGGTAATGAAGCGGATGTAGAGCTTGCCGAATCCAAGCAACTCGATGTCGTAACCCTTCTTCAGGTTCTCCTTCACGTAGTAGGCATAGCGGTCGAGCACCGCCTTTACGTCTGCAGGAGTAGCTGTAGACTCCACAGCGATTTGGTCAGCAACTTCCTCGGTGGTCAAGGTTCCGTAACTGTAAGGTCTAACAGAAAAGAGTGTCTGACCCTTCTTCTCACCCATGTTAATGGTCTTCTTTGCAACTTTGTAGCTTTTACTCATAATTAAAACATTTAAAAGATTAATACTAAGTTATGTCATCGTCAGTCCAAAGAGATTAGCAATCCCGTTTGTTCTGATTGGCAGTGCAAAGATACAACATTGGCGAGGCGAAAACAAATGCCTTCACTGACGTTCACCATCTGTTTACTGCTCATTCACTATACGTTCATTTTTAATAAAAATCAATGCAATGGAAGATAATAATAAGGCAAATATCGTCTTTAATATCTCTGGCGGTAACAACCAGATTCTGCCCAATGCTATTAAGGCTGAGCAAAACTTTTATGGCGACAAGTACATAGAGGAGATGATGAAGGCGAAGACCAAAAGTCAGGAGCCTGTTCTCTCACCCGAAGCAACCCGCCTCTCCCTATATATTAATAATGTGGAAGCATTAGCAGAATATGTAGCCAAGCTCTCTGCATGCACCAATGCCAAGGAATTGGCTCAGGTGGTGATGGATATGGTGAATGATACAGATGTAAAGGTTGACCAAGATATTATGGTGAAGCAGGAGTTCATCGAAGTCTTACAGCCCTTGGCACCACAGGTTACTACGGGCATCAGTAATATCCGCAAGTATATCAATGAAGCTTGGTTTAAGTGGAAATGATCACCAATGAAGTAACGTGAGGAAAAATACTGACAAAAGGCACTTTTACGCACTCCATAATTTTAGAATTTTCAATGAATCCAAATTCGTTTTGTAGAATTGAAAACATACTAATGTTTGGTAAGTTACTGATAGTCAATAGTATATGGAAATGAAAAATATGCTAGAGCTTTTGAAAATCTATAGTTGTACGACTATGACCCCTATAGTTGTACGACTATAACTCCAGAGTTGTACAACTATAGCATGTATAGTCGTACAACTGTAGCTTTACAGTCGTACAACTATAGAATTTTCAACTCGCAGAAATGGTGGATTATAAGCAATTGCTGCTGAAAATAGGCTCATATTGCTTCTAGATGGTTAATTTAGTATGGAGGATAAATATTTGTACATGATACGACAGGCACAGGAGTTCATGAATGAGAACCACTATGCCGACATCTCCCGTGTGCATTGTCTGCTACGCAAGATGATGCCCAAGGAGTACCATGACCTCATTGATCAAATCAAGGAGTGTCAGGATCCTCATGTCATCTTCAATATTAATGGAGGAAACAATCTCATTGCGCCCACTGCCAGCCAGGCAGAGCAGAAAGTGGAGGAGAAACCGGCAGATGAGATAAAAAAAAAGATAAGGAATAATCTAAGACGAAGGCCTATGGACTTACAAGTACAACGATTTTCAGATATCAATCTCAATGATTCTTTTTTCGATTCATTGAGAGCCAGTTATCCTGAGTTTAATGAATGGTATAACAAGAAGGCTGCAGCAGGTGCCACAGCTTATTGCTATTATGTAGATAACGAGTTGAAAGACTTTCTTTATTTGAAGATAGAGGAAGATGAACTTTCCGATCTTACACCAGCACTTCCAGCCAAGAAACGACTGAAGGTAGGTACCTTCAAGGTGGACAATGAAGACCGACATACCACTCGTGGTGAGCGATTCATGAAGAAAATCATGGATAAGGCAATTGCTGAGGATGTTGATGAAATCTATGTCACCATGTTCCCGACAGAGGAATTGCGGAAGCTGGTAACGATGTTCGAGAAATTCGGTTTCTCTCATATAGCAGACAAGAACCACAAAGATGGTAGTAGCGAGTATGTATTGGTTAAGGACATGAGAACACAAGTCAACGACCTAATGCTTGACTATCCGTTTGTCCGGAAGGCAGGTTCCGGAAAGTATGTACTCTCTATCAATCCGGAATATCATACAAAACTGTTCCCAGACTCCATATTGAAAACAGAACAGAAGTATGACCTCATACAGGATGTATCGGAGACCAACAGTATCTATAAGATATATATATGCTGGATGCGAGGAGTCAAGGATTTGAAGGAAGGAGATAAACTTGTCATCTACCGCACTTCAGACTATCAAGGACCAGCCTCCTATCGTAGCGTATGTACATCAGTCTGTACCGTCTGCGAGGTAAAGACTATCAAGGACTTTGCCAACGAGGATGCTTTCGTTAAATATACCAATCGCTATTCTGTTTTCAACGAAAGAGAATTGAGAGGCTGGTATCGCACAAAGAACCACTTCACTGTTGTTAAGATGGTGTACAACATAGCCTTCACCAAAAAGGTAATCAATAAAGTAATGAAAGAGCAAGTCGGTCTGAACCCTAACTATTGGGGCTTCTTCAGATTGACCGATGTGCAGTTTGACAAATTATTAGAATTAGGAGAAATTAATGAACGTTATATTGTCGATTAAACCTGAGTTTGTAGAGAAAATCTTTTCGGGCGAGAAACAATATGAATATCGCAAGATTCTCTTCAAGCAAAAGGTAGATACCGTATATATCTACGCCAGCCGTCCCATCAGCAAGATAGTTGGTGAGTTCAAGATAGACGAAATCCTTTGTGATACCCCAGAGAACATCTGGAAAGAAACCAGACGCCAGTCTGGCGTTACCAGGAAGTTCTTTGATAAGTACTATAAGGGAAGGGAGAAGGCAGTAGCATTGAAGATAAAGGATTGTAAGGAATATAAGGAAGTAATTAATCCCGAGTCTTTGATTCCAAACTTCAAGGTACCCCAGTCGTTCATCTATGTATCAAAAAATACGATTATAACTAAGTAATGAAAGAAACTTTTAATATACTCTCGTTATCAGGTGGAGGAATAAAAGGTATCTTCCAATCAACTTTTTTAAAGTTCTTGGAAGATTTGTACAAAGTTCCTCTATTCCAAATATTTGATTTAGTAGCAGGAACTTCTACAGGTTCTATCGTAGGAGCTGCATTGGCTTGCGGCATACCCATGGATGAAGTAACATCTTTATACAAACAACATGGCAATGATATTTTCAAAAAGAAAAAAGTAGGTGTGAAAGGATTTCGTCCTTCGTGGTACTCAAATAAAGAACTGAAAAGACAGTTGGGAAAAGTGTTTGACAGAAAGAAACTCTGTGATGCCAATACAAAGTTGCTGATACCTTCAACAAGTCTCGAAAATTATAAATATAACATCTTTACGCAAGATGGTAATGATTCTATAGTTGATGCTCTTATGTCTAGTGCCGCAGCCCCATTTTATTTTGACGCTTACCAAACATCTGGTGATATAAGCCATTTCTATATGGATGGTGGTCTTTGGGCTAACAATCCAACCCTAGTGGCAGTACTTTATTGCGTTAATGAATTGGATGTGCCCTTAGATAGGATACGAATTCTTTCTATTGGAACATCATGTATGCCTAATGGCAATGATGCTTCTCATTTTAATTCATTGATAACGGCGAACCCTGAAAAAATCAAGAGCGTAATTAGTGCGATGTTCAATTCTTCTGAGTCTTTTACACATGAATATTCTGAAGAGCTTGTAAATGAATTAAATATAATACATATAGATCCATCAAGTGCTATCCGTTCAAAAGTCGAATTGGACGATGTTGATACTGCAATCGAAGAATTACCAGTCATAGCTCAAAATGCTTTTGAAGAAGCAAAGGAAAGATTACCAAGTCTATTAGGCGGAGAAGGGCGCAATTCATGTTCTCTCAAGCGCAAAAATTATATTTCAGAATCTGCGTTATTAAAAGTTGGACTCGCAGATTTTGTGCCGACAAGAACTCATTACCGGGAGAGTGACAAGGATTCAAAGGTCTCGGATTATCTTAAAAAAGCGACCAAAACTCTTAGGATTATGAGTGTTTCTTTGTCTGACGGAATTAGCTATCATGGAATGTGCAAAACATTGGAAGATTTATTAAAGAAGCAACATGAATTAACTATTACGATTTCCTTGTTGGATTTTCGAAATGAAACTCTCATAAAAGTGATGGCACCCATACTGAATATGTCAGAAACAGACTTGGTATCGAAAATTAAGGTCTCTGTTAAAGCGCTATATGATTTAGCTTTCAAAAATAAGCAGCGACTTAATTTATACCTTCATAATACTATTCCATTTGGTACAATTATCGCATTGGACGAAAATTTGCCAGAAGGTTCTCTAATAGTAGAAACTAGACCCTATAAACTCCATTCTGCTACAAGTTTTTCCTACAAATTACTCAATGCAGAGAACTCTGTTTTATTCAAAAATATTATAGAGGGGTGCAAAAATATAGAAAATGATTCAACAAAAGTAAATAAAAGACTCGTCTCATTATGGAAAAAATAGAATATATTAGAACATTGGTGACTGATACTCAATCGTTATTGCTGATTTTAAGAGTACAGCAAGAATGCTTCCTTTCAGAGATTAAGTTGGTCTTTGATGATGAAGAAAGTATTAAATTACCAAAAATTAGAGTGAAGAAAGGTGACTTTATTTGGATTACCAATATGGATAATGATGAAGTTAACCAAATTGTTTCTGGTAATTCTTCAAAAACACAGACGCTGATTCTCCAGATGGTAAATAATAAATACGACTTGCAAAAGTTCAAAATGTTGGAGGAAGTGAAATGTTGAAAAATCCATTTTCCTTTTATGATTTCTTGGGCTATTTGTTTCCAGGACTTGTCTGTGTGATATTCCTAAAAATGATAGTCTCAATAGATGGAGCTATTACAATAGATTCCATATTTCTTCATGGTCTTATATCTTCTTTTTCTTGGAAAGATACAGTTCAATACACTGTGTTAGCGTATGTCGTAGGTCATCTTGTTTCATATTTCTCTTCATTGACTGTTGAGCCATATTTGATATGGAGCTATGGATATCCGTCTGTATTTCTAATGAAGGAGAACTATGACAAGAAGTTCTACGAAATAAACCATAATGTAGGACCATTCGGTACGTATTGTTGGAAGACATTAGTTTGTATATTAATTTTTCCAATATGCTTAGCCTCCTTGTTCTTTGGACGTTTGCTGCATTTCAAGTATTATGTTTTAAAGCCATTGGATTCCTACTTACAGCAAAATATCAACAAAAAGATAGATTCTTTATTGGAAAAAATGAAATTATCACAAAGAGATAATGATGCTGATGTTCATCGAGTTCTTATGCACTACAACTATGAACATTATGCAAATCATGTTAGAAAATATGATAATTATATAGCTTTATATGGATTTCTAAGAAGTTTGAGCCTTTTATGTAGTTCTATATTTATATTTCTATTTGTTATAGAAGTAAAAACTATAGATTTTGGCGCATCTATAGACTGGAATGCTGTAATTATATTAGCAGCACTTTTTTGTGTAACATATCTTTACTATTTAGGATTTATAAAATTTTACAGGCGATATACGCTTGAAAATCTAATGAGTATATTGGTAGATGAGCAACTTAATGGTGCTATTGATAATCAAGCAAACAATGATAATAATAATGAAAATGTGGCAAATGGAAATGAGGGATAATAACATTTTCAATTATGCTTTTTCTTCCTTATGCACTTCAAGATGATGGTGTTTTCTTGGAATTTGCAGCAAAGTTAATGAGAAGATAACATTTATGAAAGGTATAGTATTAGCAGGTGGAAGCGGTACTCGTTTGTACCCCATCACAAAGGGTATCAGCAAGCAGCTGATACCAATCTTCGATAAGCCGATGATATATTACCCAATATCAGTATTGATGTTGGCAGGTATCCGTGAGATACTCATTATTTCAACACCATTCGATTTACCAGGTTTCAAACGCCTTTTAGGCGATGGAAGCCAATTAGGTGTGAAGTTTGAGTATGCAGAGCAGCCATCACCAGATGGCTTAGCCCAAGCCTTCATTATTGGAGAGAATTTCATTGGTAATGATTCCGCTTGCCTCGTATTAGGCGATAATATCTTCTATGGTGCAGGATTAAATCAGATGCTGCATCAGGCAGTTGTAGATGCTGAACAGAATAACAAGGCTACCGTTTTTGGCTATCGAGTAAGCGATCCTGAGCGATATGGTGTAGCAGAGTTTGATGAGCAAGGCTATTGCCTGAGCATTGAAGAGAAGCCTCAGCATCCAAAGAGCAACTATGCAGTGGTAGGTTTATACTTCTATCCTAACAAGGTGGTAGATGTAGCTAAGCATATCAAGCCATCCGCTCGTGGTGAATTGGAAATCACAACCGTCAATCAGGAGTTCCTGAAGGATAAGCAGCTGAAGGTACAGACCATGGCAAGAGGATTTGCCTGGCTCGATACAGGAACCCATGATTCCCTTTCAGAGGCATCCACCTTTATTGAGGTCCTGGAGAAGCGCCAGGGCTTGAAGGTAGCTTGCTTGGAAGGTATCGCATACCGTCAGGGTTGGATTACCGCAGAACAGTTGAGAGAGAATGCAAAGCCTATGTTGAAGAATGACTATGGCAGGTATCTCCTTTCAATACTTGAAGAGAAAGAACAAACATTAAAAAAGAATTTAGAATATTAGAAAACAATGAATATAATCAAAACTGATATAGATGGCGTACTCATTATAGAGCCACGCCTCTTCCGCGACTCTCGTGGCTACTTCTTCGAGAGCTTCAGCGAGCGGGAGTTTGAAGAGAAGGTTGCCCCAATCCTGGGACACAGTGTTCACTTTTGCCAGGACAACGAGTCTATGAGCAGCTATGGCGTAATGCGAGGCCTGCACTTCCAGCGCCCACCTTATACCCAGAGCAAGTTGGTACGCTGCGTAAAAGGCAGAGTACTCGATGTAGCAGTAGATATTCGCAAAGGCTCCCCTACTTACGGCAAGCATGTGGCTGTAGAGCTGACAGAAGATAATCATGTCCAGTTCTTCATTCCAAAGGGCTTTGCCCATGGTTTCGCAGTTCTCTCAGAAACAGCCGTTTTCCAATACAAGTGTGATAACTTCTATCATCCAGAGGCAGATGGAGGTATCTCTATCCTCGATGATTCCCTCGGTATCGATTGGAAAATCCCAACAGAGCATGCCAATCTCTCAGAGAAAGATACGAAGCATGCAATGCTGAAAGACTTCGATTCGCCTTTCGACATCAAGGTGGATTTGTATGGACATGAATAACAGATAACCCATGATAGTTTTACCAGATACAAAAACTTTTGATTCCAGCATACGCTTGGTGCAACTCGTAGGAGGTGTCACCAAAGTAAATATGCTAAAGGTGTGTGACAAACTCGACCTGTATGTTAGTCCTAACTTGAAGAAGGACGAGACAGCACGCCGAGTAGCGCAGGAACTGCTCAATAGTCCTATTGAGATATTGAGCAACCTCAACAAGCAAGAGTTGCAAATTATCGATGAGTTTGTCAAGGGCGGTGCCAATACCTATGTCGTTCGCAAGATGCGCAAGACCCAGTACAAGCTTCAGAAACTATACTTGGTTGCAACCTATTGTGATGATGCAAACCAGGAATGGCATATGCTCATGCCCGATGAACTGCGTGAGGCTTTGTCAAGCAACTATAAGTTCTATCTCGACTTAGCAGAGAAAGGTCAGAAAGGACCTACAGCTAAGCAGCTCCGCATGATGGCTGCGATGAAACGGATTATGGGAGACTAAGAGGTAAAATAACAATTATGATGCATAATTTCACCAACATTCAAATCATAATCATGGCCGGCGGCGTAGGCAGCCGCTTCTGGCCTATGTCAACCCCCGATTACCCAAAGCAGTTCATAGATGTGATGGGTGTGGGCCGTTCCCTCATACAATTGACAGTAGATAGATTGAAGCCAATCTGTCCTGTCGAGAACATGTGGGTAGTGACAAACGAGAAATACATCAGCATAGTCAAGGAGCAAATCCCTGACATGCCAGTAGATAACATATTAGCAGAGCCGGAGGCTCGCAATACTGCTCCATGTATTGCTTATGCCTGCTGGAAGATCCAGAAGAAGCATCCTGATGCCAACATCGTGGTGACACCATCCGATGCCCTCGTCATTAATACCTCGGAGTATCAGCGAGTGCTCAGCAAGGCATTGAGTTATACTTCCGATAAGAACGCCATCGTTACCATCGGTATCAAGCCAAGCCGCCCGGAAACAGGCTATGGCTATATAGCCTCAGCAGAGCCAACATCCGTAGATGAAATCTACAAGGTTGAGGCATTCAAAGAAAAGCCAAACCTGGAGACAGCCGAGCAATACCTTGCTGCTGGCAATTACTATTGGAATGCCGGAATCTTCGTATGGAACATCGATACCATCAGCAAGGCAATCCGAACCTTCCAGCCAAACCTTGCCAGCATTATGGATGAGATGGCTCCTTCTTTCTATACCGAACAGGAGAAAGAGGTAGTCGGCAAACTCTTCCCAACCTGCGAGAAGATAAGCATTGACTATGCCGTGATGGAGAAGTCGAAGGAAATCTATACCCTGCCAGCCGAGTTCGGATGGAGCGACTTAGGCAGCTGGGGCAGTCTCCGAACCTTGCTTCCACAGGATGAGGCTGGCAATGCCAAGGTAGGCAAGGACATCCGCTTGTATGAATGCAAGAACTGCGTGGTTCATGCAGCCGATGAACGCAAGGTGGTGGTTCAAGGCTTGGATGGCTATATCGTAGCCGAGAAGAATGGACAACTGCTTGTTTGCTCATTGAAAGAGGAACAGAAAATTAAAGAATTTGGTAAATAAGATGAATATGTATTACTAGAACCGATATAAGTGGAACTGGTGATAACAAATGATAAGAATAATGGAGCAACAGTTAAAATCAAGTAACAAGCGTATTGCAATTAATACCATAATAATTTATGTTAGAATGATATTAATTGCATTTATCGGATTGTTTACTACTCGATATGTTCTTCAAGCTTTAGGAGTTGAAGACTATGGTCTATATAATGTTGTTGGTGGTATTGTTACAATGTTAACTTTTATAAGTACTGCAATGATAACAACAACTAGACGATTCATAAATATCGAGATGGGGAAAAAAAGTGGAGGTAACGTTAATAAGGTTTTTAATGTCTGTCTTGTATTACATATTGGGTTTGCTATATTGGCTTATTTGATAGCTTTAACAATAGGCTTATGGTATATTAATAATGTTTTAAATGTAAGTGCAAATAAGATAGGAGATGCTAAATTTATATATTTTATATCTACGACAGTAGCAGCCATAGGGATTATAAATGTTCCATATCAAGCTCTTATGACAGCATTTGAAAAATTTAAATCAATTGCAATAATCGATTTTTCTACAACGCTTTTAAAAATCCCTCTAGTGGTTTTATTAATATTCTATGTAGGTAACTGTTTAAGGTTTTATGCTATTGGAGTTTGTGTGATATCTGCAATTTCCTTTATATGTTATCAGGTATATTGTAACAAGTATTTTAAAGAAACTGTTAAGTGGAATTTTTGTCGTGATATAAATAAATATAAGGAGATTCTTTATTTTAATAATTACACATCTTTAGGAGCCTTTGCATATCTTGCGAGAAGTCAAGGTGCAGCTTTGTTGGTTAATTATATTTTTGGTACGATCGTCAATGGTGCCTATGCTGTAGCGGCACAAATAGAATCACAAATTATAGGTCTGGTTACAAATCTTGGAACAGCTGCAAATCCTCAGTTAACGCAAAGTTATAGTTCTGGTAATTATAAAAGAACATTTGAAATAGTCTCTAAAATTACAAAGTTTAGTATTCTGTCTATGATAATTCTTTGTTTTTCAGCCTTTATTGAGATAGAGACTTTGTTAAAATTATGGTTGCATAATATACCTGAAAATACAATAGCTTTTTCTAAAGCAGTTTTATTAAGTTTGTTTGCAAGATCATTAGCTTTGGGAATTGATGGTCTTATTCAAGCAACAGGTAAGGTAAAATGGTATCAGATTATTCAAAGTTCTTTGTTGGTTTTAGGTTTACCTATATCCTTTTGTGGTTTTCGTTTAGGTCTTCCTGCGTATTTTATAGTTGTTGCATTTATGTTAACGGATTTAGTTAAAATAGTAGCTATGTTCTTAATTGTGTGCAAGGTGACTAGTATGAATTTTGCGGAATATTGCAAGATTGTTTATATTCCTGCGATAAAAGTAATGTTTCCTTTGTCTGTATATTATATAGGATATAGATATTTAGTCGATGGATCTTTATTAAACCATTTGATTGGTTTTATTATAACATTGTTTGTGTCTCTGATTGTATGTTTTTGCTTGGGACTTACAAATAATGAACGCAAAAAGGTTTTAAAAAAAATAAGTTAGATTACAATGAAAGTAGTTCTTCTTGCAGGCGGGTTTGGTTCCCGCATCTCTGAGGAATCTCAGTTCAAACCAAAGCCAATGATTGAGATAGGCGGCATGCCTATCCTTTGGCATATTATGAAGGAGTATGCTTATTATGGGCATACTGAGTTTATCATCTGTGCTGGATATAAGCAGGAATATATTAAAGATTGGTTTGCCAATTACTTCTTGCATAATTCTGACGTTACTTTTGATTATCGTAATGGTAAGAACGAAATGACAGTGCATCAAACCAATATGGAACCTTGGAAGGTCACGGTTGTAGATACTGGTTATAATACTATGACTGGTGGACGTATCAAGCGTATTCAAAAATATGTAGGAAATGAAACTTTCCTCATGACTTATGGTGATGGTGTATGCGACGTTGAAATAGATAAACTTATAGAGTTCCATAAGAGTCATGGGAAACTTGCAACTCTAACAGCTGTTAAGATGGCGCAAGATAAGGGTATTCTTGATATCACTAAAGACCAAGCTGTCCGAGCATTCCGTGAAAAGAGTTCATTGGATGGCTCTCCTATCAATGCTGGCTATATGGTTCTAGAACCAGAAGTTTTTGATTTGTTGGAAGGTGGAGACTCTTGTGTCTTTGAAAAGACTGCTTTGGTCAAGCTGGCAGAGCAAGGTCAATTGATGTCATACGTCCACACTGGTTTCTGGCAGTGTATGGACAATATCCGAGAGAAGTCTCTTCTTGAGAAACTTCTTGCAGAAGATAAAGCTCCATGGAAACGTTGGGATCGTAGCATTCCTGAAATTCCAGATTACGCAAAGTAAAAAATATAATTAATAAGAATGGAAAATATATTTGATTTCTATAAAGGAAAACGAGTTTTCCTTACGGGGCATACGGGTTTTAAAGGCTCCTGGATGTGCAAGATGCTTGCAAATGCCGGAGCTATTGTTACTGGTTATTCTTTAGAAGCACCAACAGAACCGTCTCTCTTTAAAATTGCTAATATTGAGGGTGATGTACATTCTGTTATTGGTGATATTCGTGATATGGCTGCACTTAAAAAGGCCTTTGATGAAGCTCAGCCTGAGATAGTTCTTCATCTCGCGGCACAACCTTTAGTTCGTGATTCCTATAAGGATCCTGCTTATACGTATGAAACAAATGTCATGGGTACGGTTAATATTTTGGAGTGTGTACGTCAGAACAACTGCGTGAAGTCGTTCCTTAATGTAACTACAGACAAAGTATATCTCAATAAAGAGTGGAACTGGGGATATCGTGAGAATGAAGAGTTAGATGGCTATGATCCTTACTCTAATTCAAAGTCATGCTCAGAGCTTGTCACTCATTCATATAAGCGTTCGTTCTTTACAGATAACAATGGGCTTCCTATCATCCCGATTTCAACTGCTAGAGCCGGTAATGTAATTGGAGGTGGTGATTTTGCAAATGACCGCATTATCCCTGACTGTATTCGTGCTGCAGCAAAGCATGATGATATCGTAGTTAGAAATCCTTATTCTACTCGTCCTTATCAGCATGTTTTGGAGCCTCTGTATGCTTATCTTGTGATTGCTATGAAGCAGTATGAGGATAAAAAATATGCCGGCTATTATAATGTAGGACCTGATGACGTTGATTGCTTCCAGACTGGAGCTCTCGTGGACCTTTTCGTCAGCAAATGGGGAGATGGTATGAAGTGGGTGAATAAATATGATGGTGGACCTCATGAAGCAAACTTCCTGAAGTTGGATTGTTCTAAATTGAAGGCAACCTTTGGCTGGTCTCCTCGTTGGAATCTTGATGAAGCAATGGAAAAGATTGTAGAGTGGAGCAAGATTTGGCTTGAAGGAGGCGATGTTCGTGCTTGTATGGATAAACAGATTTCGGAATTCTTAAAAGTTTAATGATATGAAGAATGTAATTGTAACAGGCGGTAATGGCTTTATAGGTAGTTCGCTTATCAAAAAGTTGGTTGCAAATGGTATCAAGGTTGTTGCCGTAGATATAACGTTCCAAGGAGAACGACTTCCTGAGAGTGAACTCATTACTAAAATTGAATCCTGTGTGGATGCTTCCCTTGTCGAGGAACTCCCAGTTGAAGAGTATGATGCATTTTATCATCTTGCCTGGAAAGGTGTGAATGGAGCTGACAAGGCAAATCCTTCAGTTCAGCTTGCTAATATTCAAATGGCAATAGATTGTGCCGATATCTGTAAAAAGTTAAATGTAAAGAAGTTTCTCTGTGCTGGTACTGTTGCAGAGAATGCTACATTTAGTCTTCCTAATTTAGAGAAAACATCAGGAGGTATGATGTATGGTGTCGCAAAGCATGCATGTCGTCTCATCTTGGAAGATTATTGTAAGAACATCGGGCTGCAATTTGTATGGATGCAGTTCTCTAATATCTATGGAGTAGGTAATAAGACGGGTAATCTCGTAAGTTATACTCTAGGTGAATTAATGACAGGTAATGAGGCTACTTTCGGTCCTGCGCTTCAACCTTATGATTTCATTTATGTTGATGATTTAATAGAGGCTGTTTATCGACTTGGAGAAAAAGAGACCAATAAAGCATTCTATTACATTGGTTCAGGTTCACCTCGTCAATTGAAGGAATACCTCCTTCGTATAGGGGAGTTAGCTGGATATGCTGACAAAATAGGTATTGGAATTCGTCCAGATGATGGAATTAAGTATTCTATGAATATGTTCTGTAATGATGATCTTGTAGATGCTGTCGGTGAATATGTATCTACAGATTTTGATAATGGTATAAATAAAACAATAGAGTGGCTCAAGAGCCTTTAAAAGATATGGTACAGAAATTTGAATTCAAAGAGCTTGAAATGAAAGGAGCATATGAAATTACTCCTTTCTATGCTACAGACGAGCGTGGAGGCTTCGTCAAAGATTACAATATAGATACTTTTAAGCAGAATGGTATCAACCATGAACTGAAAGAGGTGTTTTATACTATCAGTAAAAAGGGTGTGATTCGTGCAATGCATTTCCAACTTGTAAAGCAACAAGCTAAGCTTGTACGTTGTATTAGTGGACATGTATATGACGTGATTATCGACCTTCGACCAGATTCTCCTACATTTGGAAAGTGGCAAGGATTTGATTTGACAGGTGAGAATCAGAAGACTCTATATGTACCACAATTCTTTGGTCATGGTTATCTCGTGCTTGAGGATTCTGTCGTTAGTTACAAGTGTGGTGAAGTATTCTATGGTGAAGGAGATGCTGGCATCATGTATAATGATCCTGATATGGGTATAGTTTGGCCATTTGAAAAGATTGGTGGCATCGAAAATCTGATTATCTCAGAAAAGGATAAAAACTTGATGTCGCTTAAAGAGTATTTAATAAAAGTAAAGGCTTAAAAAATGGTAAATCATCCTGTGTTATTTGAAACTTTTGTCAGAATAGAGACTGCTAGACAAGTTTGGGAACAGATAAAGAAAGCTCAACCTTCAAAATTGTATTTTTATTCAAATAAAGGACGAGCAGAAATTCCTG
>ERZ773181.1305-NODE-1305-length-20776-cov-7.895275_pt1 | contig 20776 bp, 15 predicted proteins | sample MGYA00581001_ERZ773181 | MGnify/ENA primary metagenome ERZ773181 (study PRJEB29015, sample SAMEA2737780) | human gut metagenome | biome: human gut; feature: human-associated habitat; material: faeces | place: China | collected 2012 ... | reverse complement strand
GTCCTTGTCCAATGCGGCGTCTTTCATTAAAATCCACTGACTTTGGTGTTGACCCCATTTTTAGCGCATTGCAGCTTTCTCATTAAAACTGTCTAACACCCTTGCAGTGTGGAAGTTATAAACGCGGAGAGAGAGGGATTTGAACCCCCGGTACGGTTGCCCGCACACCTGATTTCGAGTCAGGCACAATCGGCCACTCTGTCATCTCTCCTTTTAAAGCTTTTTAAATTACCACACTATATTCCGCTCGGTCAATATATTTCTCAATTTTTTATTCACATCTCATGAATCTACCACACTCTCTCCTCTATTCCACCACTTTATTTATCGACCTCACTCGCTACATATTTATCCATTCCTTCCATTCTAATTTTTTAGCTTAAATACAAAGCGGTCTACAAAAAATGCGCGCAACCCTCACTCTCCCATTGCATAATTAAAATTAAATATTTATCTCTCTAAAGAACTTTCTTTAATATCACACCCGCTAATCTACACACGCATTTTTTATTGTTTAAATTCCCCCCCAAAAAGTATCTTCCACATTCACACACTCTCATTACATCTCCCTACCTGCAATACTCGCCATACTATTATCTATAAACTGGTTTTACTCCGCTCAATTTCATATTTCAATTTTTGTATCCTATAAAAATACAACTCCTGATTTTTTTCTCTTATTTCGATTCTTTTAGGGATTAATAGCATCTTTTATTGACATATATGCACTCATTATTACATTCTTAATTTACTATGCGCACCTTTATAAAAACTCTCATTTTAATATCGTCTCTTATATCGTCCTCGCTTTTCGCAGATTGGAATTTATCTTTCGACGAAAATTCATCATCTTTGCAGGCCGACAACGGCTCAGTAAAAATTGCAGGTTCATTTTCTTTTTCCAACAACGGCAATAATTGGAAAATCGCAGATTCTCGCGACGGCGTAAAAAACAGGCTCGCCATAGTCGACAATAAAGGCGACGTCCAGGGCTACATCACTTTCCCGGAAAACTCAAACCGCCTCGAAATATTCTTCTACCACCGCACTGCCCAATCATATAAGGGAAGGCTTTCTTTCAACGGCAAAATTTCATTCCTCTCCGACGCCTTCGCATGCAGCTCCATTCCCCAAAAAGGCGAGCGCGTCCTTCAGCTTGGCGTCAACTCTCCGGACTCCGCAATTTGCGATTCCCTATTCTCTCCGCAGTCCGACACTATGCTTAGAATATTTGCAGACTCCGTAAAATTATCTTCCCTCGGCAACGGAAGTTTCGACTTCTCCCTCTCCGGTGAAATATCAGAGGCCGCAGAAGCCCACTTCATTTTCGATATCCAAAAAGACTTCCTGAAAAATAGATACGTTCCCTATTACAAGCCGCTCGACAAAAAACGCTGTCCAAAAACTCCGACGGGCTGGATGTCTTGGAACACTTATTTCGACAAGGCCACCGCCGAAGACAACCTCGCTGAGGCGCGCATCGGCAAAAAATTTCTTCAACCTTTCGGCTGCGAAATATGGTCTATCGAATCTTGGCAGGGCAATTCCGACCAACTGCCCGTATCGAAATTCTACAACATGAATCTCGAAACAAACCAAAATCAGTTCCCAAAGGGAATGAAGCAGCTCGCGCAAGACATTCGCGCTCTCGGATTCCGCCCCGGCATTTGGATGGCTCCCTTCGGAACGGGAAACGAAGAATTTTACCGCCAGCACAAAGACTGGTTTCTGCATTCTCCCGACGGAAAGCCCATTTCATCGTGGAATGGCAAATATACTCTCGACCCGACAGTCCCCGCCGCCCGCGAGCACTTGCGCAATATTTTTAAAATCGCGCGCGAAGACTGGGGCTACGAATTTTTCAAAATCGACGGAATGTCCGGGCGCAACAAGGGGTATTGCGCGCATCTATACGAAAGGCCGGAAATCCGCGCACAGTTTAGCGATCCGTCATGCCCGAACCCATTTGAACTGTGCGTGATTGCATTCAGGGAGGGTATTGGCGACGATGCTATTTTCCTCGCATGCCAAGGGCACACCTCGGGATCGGAAGCCGCGTACGCTGAAATGTCGCGCACAGGCGCGGATGTCGTACACCCCAATATGCCAATTCAATGGAAGAATGTTCTCAATCAGGCAAAGTGCACGGTCAACCAGATATTTACGCACAACATATCGATGATTTCCGACCCCGACACCATCCTCGTAAAGGATCTGCCTATCGAGACTGCAAGGGTCGAGGCTACGATTGTCGCGCTTCCCGGCCAGCTTACATTTTTTGGCGACAAGCTCGCGGGGGTCGATTCTGAAAAAATGAAAATCCTTCAACAGACTCTCCCTGTGGCGGATGTGCGCCCGATGTCCATTTATCCGCATTTTTCGATGCTTCCGATATGGAATCTCACGGTTAGAAATCCCGTATTGGGAGACTACAATGTGGTTGCGTTCTTTAATTGGACCGACAAGGAGGCAGATATATCCGCATCCGCCAAGGAGCTCGGAGTTTGCCGGGATGTGGCTTACGACGCATTTGAATTTTGGACCCAGAAATATATGGGGCAAATAAAGCTTCCGCTCACAATAAAAGTTCCTGCGCGCGGGGTGAGAATCGCCATACTGCGCAAGGCTTCCCCCGCACCGCAAATTCTCGCGACCGACAGGCATATCGCCCAGAGCGGCTTTGAGTTTAAATCCGCCAAATTCGACTCCTCAAAAAATTCGCTCGAAGGCACCATTTCACTCGTAGAGAACTTCCCTCTAAAAATGTTCGTTTCCATTCCAAAGGGATATTCTTTCGACAGGGTTGAATCGACGGCTGAGGCTTCCGCGGAAGTCGCCGACGGCGTCGCCGCAATTACATTTAAAGGAAAAGATTCTTCAAAAGATTCAGATTGCGATTTTAAAGTTTTCTTTAAAAAATAAACCGGCTTGGGATTGCACAGATTGCCGCGCAGTCTTTTGAGATGAGAACAAAATCTTGCCGCTAACAGCGCATTCTTCTTAAAAGATGCGTTGTTAGATTTTATGTACGCGGCTGTTCCGAAGATGGCGCGTATTTGCGGCGGTAGTTTTTTTCGCATACTTCGCTCTTTACGCAAAACTTTTAATGGGTAAAGGCAAGGCGCGCCCGGTTGTACACGCCGCGCTTAGCAGATTGGCTCATAATCTAAGTCGGCGTTGCAAATTAAAACATTTGTCGGTCAAAGTTGTCATAAGTAACATGAAAGCGGCAAAGATTTTCGTATTTTTTATAATTCTGGCGTACGTCGGGGTTTTCTCAAATGCCGAAAGTTTTTCGGATTCGCGCGATTTCAGGCGGATATACGTGGCAAGGCATGGGCAGAGAACATCCGGCGGAGATCCGTCTCTTACTAGGTTGGGAGTGGAACAGGCAAAGTTGTTGGCGCGGCGCATTCAAGAAATTGGCTTTAAAGGGAAAATATATGTTTCTCCGTATCTCAGGACGGTAGAGACCGCTTCTGAAATCTCCAAACTGTTGGGCATCAAAATGATTCTTACACCGGAAATACAAGAGCGCACCCACAAAGAGGGCATTCCAGACATTAAAGGCAGGAGCCTCGCCGAGCTCGACAAGCTATTTCCATCGTTAATTTCCAAAGACTCAAAACTTTCAGACAACTGGGTATATGCGGACAATTTTGGAGAAAAGCTCGACGCGCGTGTGGCGGAAACCATAGAGGAGGCTTTGGAGGGCGATTGTGGCGATTTTATTTTGGTCGGGCACAAGGCTACGGTAAAGGCCGCCCTTAAATATTTGTGCAAAAAAGCCAACTGCCAAGTGGATACCGAGATTTGGAATTGCGAGCTCGCCTATTTTATAGCCCTTCCCGACGGCTCAATAAAATTTGTTTCAAGCGGAGTAGATTTTATTCCTCCGGGCAAAGTCACAAACAATTTCAAGCGCAACCTGCTTGGGGAAAAACCGCCAAACATTGATGTAAAAAATAGAAAATTATAAGGCAAAGGCATATCGATTGCGCTTAGGATAAAAAAGTTCCGGCAACTCAGCAATATTTCAAAAGTAAATGCTTGACTAATTGGCAAAAAGCGGAAAATTTGCTTTCTTTTAATTGAAAGCGATAATAACAGTCCTTTTATTTTTTGCAACCTTCGCGGGAGCGGCAGTCGGGAAGGCCGACTGGGGCGTTTGCCAAATCCCCGACGGGAATGGGGACTCGTCTTTCATTCATTCGGGGATTGACTCTTTAAGCATATATGCCCTTCCCCAATCTTTTCCCTCGGCTTCCGCCGACAAGCTGCGCGAGAGGCGCTCAAAATTGCGCGAAAAGCTTGACTGCTTCGACTCCGCATGCGCTCCTCAATACGCCGTAAGAGAAATTGTAAATTTATTCTATTTGGCTGTCGTTTCGGAAAACGACCACCGTTTTTGTCCGTTTCCAAAGACTTCTTTTAGAAATAGCGGCGGACACTCGCATACTATCTGCAATCTGTTAATTTGAGGCAAACTGTACTGTTTGCACTGTGGACGCTTTATGTCAACTGCGTCCTAATATCTTTGTCTTAATCGGCAAATTATCGCCGTGGGCGGATTCCGCCCAAGCCTAACAATGTACAAGTTGGAATAATTATGGAATCAATACACAGTTTTGCCCAAGCGCATGCGGTTTTCCTATCCGGGCTGATTTTAATTCTCGCCTACATATTCATAGCCACTGAAAAGGTTAGCAAAGTGACAGTGGCGCTCATAGGCGCGTGCGCTGCCATATTTCTCGGCTTGGTGAGCCAGGATAAAACCTCCGAAGGCGCCGCCAACGCCCACTACTACATAAACTACATCGACTTCAACGTAATCTTCCTGCTGATTTCGATGATGATAATTGTTTCGATTGCGGCCAAGAGCGGCATATTCAACTATGCGGCGGTAAAGATGCTCTCGCTCACGCGCGGAAGACCTATATTTATACTGCCCGCGCTCGCATTTTTTACGGCATTCGTAAGCGCATTTCTCGACAATGTGACTACCGTCATTCTCGTAATGCCGATGACGTTTGCGATAGCCGAAAAGCTCGATATCAATCCGGTGCCATTTCTGATAGCCGAGATATTTTCGTCAAATATCGGCGGAACAGCGACTCTTATAGGAGACCCGCCAAACATCATAATCGGAAGTGCTGCCAACTTGTCTTTTATGGATTTTATAAACGAGCTCACGCCGATAGTCGCAATAATAATGGTGGCGGTTTGCGCGTTTTTGATGTTCGCCTTCCGAAAGAGCCTTGTGGCGTCGGAGGATAAGATAGCCGAACTGGCACGCTCCGGCGGCAAGGAAAAGTGCGTGACGGACGTGTCGTGCGCGGTAAGGTCGATAGTGGTTTTGGGGCTTGTAATATTAGGATTTGCCCTCCACGACGCCATAGACATGCAGACTTCTACGATAGCCCTAATGGGCGCGGCGGTTCTGCTTATTTTTGAGAAGCCCGAAGAAGTATTCAAGGAACTCGAATGGAATACCATATTCTTTTTCATAGGGCTTTTTATAATAGTCGGCGCGCTTGAAGCCTCAGGGGGCATAAAGATGATGGCGGACGCCATACTCGACGCCACCCACGGTTCGCAGTCCGCCACTTCAATGATTATCCTTTGGGGCTCCGGAATAATATCCGGGGTAATAGACAACATTCCCTACACGGCGACCATGGCTCCGATGATTCTTGAAATCGAGAAGGTAATGGGCGCCGAATATGCCCACCCGCTCTGGTGGAGCCTTTCACTTGGCGCGTGTCTTGGCGGCAACATGACTATTATAGGCGCTGCGGCCAATGTCATAGTGTCGGAAAACTCCGCAAAGCACGGGCATAAAATTACATTCATGTATTTCTTTAAGTACGGCGTGATAGTGACCGGCATTTCGCTCGCTATTAGCGCGGTATGCTTATGGTTTAAATTTTTCATCTAAAAAAAAGGAGAGAATATGATTATCGCTGAAACACTTATTCCTATGCACCCGACCTTCTGGCAGATGGCCGGCTTCTGCACCGCGGGATTTTTACTGGTGATGTTTGTATTGGCGTTCCAGTCGATACTAACGGCCCTCATCGGTAAATTTTTTACGACTTTTGAAAATTCAAAAAAATAACTTCCAACCGATTGTCGAACTATGATAAAAAGCTTAATAGATCTGGCCTGCGACACAGGGTTCCTGTATGTTGACTGGCGAATGATTGTAATGTGGGGCGTCGTTGCGGTGCTCATGTATCTGGCGGTATTTAAGGAGTTTGAGCCGCTATTGCTCATTCCGATAGCGTTCGGCGCGCTGCTTGCAAACCTTCCGACGGAAGGCGTGCTCAACAAGCCTGCCGGCGCTCTTATTTCCCCCGCGGAAGGGACAACTACCGCCCTGTTTGTCTCCGAAGGTGACAAGGTTTTCGTTCCGAGGGTAGTGAAACACCTGCCAAAGTCGGTATCCGACATAGTGAAAAAGGCGGAGGAAACACAGGCCGAAGCCCAAAAGGAAGTAGAAGCCTATTTCCGCTTCATTGAAGACGTCACAAGCGCCGAAAGCCGCAAAGACACTCTAAAAAAGGCAAAGGGCATACCGGACCTCGTCGCGGTTGTCCGCCCCGACTATTCGGACGCAGAAACGGACAAAGAGGCTTCGGAAGCGAACATGTCGTTCAAAGTGCCCTTCAAAGGCAAAGTGCTCGACCTGAAAGGCTCCGACCTGCTGGTGTGGGCGCAGACTACCGGAGATGTCACCGATGTGCTCACAGCGCCCGGCAAGAGCGTTGTAAACGGCGAAAAGCTCGTCGATGTCTATAGCGCAAGAACCGGCGGACTGTATTACTACATACAAATGGGCGTTCTTCTTGAAATATTCCCGCCCCTCATTTTCCTCGGCGTAGGCGCTTTGACCGACTTCGGCCCGTTGATTGCGCGCCCGAAAACCCTTCTGTTGGGCGGAGCCGCCCAGTTCGGCGTATTTGCGACCTTCATAGGCGCGATATACCTCGGGTTCACTTCGCAGGAAGCGGCTTCCATTGGCATCATAGGCGGCGCCGACGGCCCGACTTCGATATTTATAACAAACAAGCTCGCCCCGCACCTTCTCGCCCCGATAGCGGTTGCCGCATACAGCTATATGGCGCTTGTTCCGATTATCCAGCCGCCGATTATGCGCCTGCTGACAACTGAAAAGGAACGCAAGATCAGAATGAAGAGCCTCAGGAAAGTTTCCCGCTTGGAAAAGCTGATATTTGCGCTTGTCGTCACGATATTCTGCATATTGCTCGTGCCCGACGTTTCCGCGCTTGTCGCGATGCTGATGCTCGGCAACTTCCTGCGCGAATGCGGCGTCTGCGAGCGCTTGAGCAAGGCCGCGCAAAACGAGCTTATAAACGTCGTCACGATATTCCTCGGAACGTCTGTCGGCATCACGATGACCGGCGACAGGTTCCTGCGCGTTGATACTCTTTCAATACTCGCCTTGGGCGTTGTCGCCTTCGGCTTCTCCACGGCAGCGGGCGTAATCATGGCCAAAATCATGAACCTCTTTGGCGGAGACAAGGTCAATCCTCTAATTGGCTCGGCGGGCGTGTCGGCTGTTCCGATGGCGGCGCGCGTATCGCAGATCGAAGGGCAAAAGGCGGACCCGACAAACTTCCTGCTCATGCACGCCATGGGACCGAATGTTGCGGGCGTCATAGGCACTGCCCTCGTTGCGGGATACTTTATTGCAACAATAGGACACTAATAGGCAATACGGGGGCGCGCCCTGCACGGGTGCGCCCCTTTCTATTTCCCGTCCGTTCTACCTCAAAACTCAATTCTTCTTTTCAGGCGCCGCCGACAAAGCGGCGCTTTTTTTATTCGGTCTTAAAAATAGAATTGCGGGATAAAAACTTCGCATTCGGGAACAAGAAAGGCGAAGGGCGTTTTGGGTTGCATAATGGGATAAAAACAGATGTAATTGCCAAAAATTTTAGATATGCTTTCAAAGCGGCAACCAGTTGAGATATTTATGGCAAGCGACGACAACTACGCGCCGCACCTGTGCGCCTCAATGGCGTCTATTATCGCAAATACCGGCCGCGAATTGCGATTTAACATACTTAATAGCGGCCTCTCAGAATGTTCAAAAGGCAATATTGCGCAATTATGCACTGAAAATGTTTGCGTTGATTTTCTCGAAGTAGATAAATCGCTCTTTGAGAACTTTTATGTAATTGCCAAGCATATTTCGCTCGAATCCTGCTACCGCTACTGCATAGAGAGAATCAAGCCCGACATAGACAAGGCTATATATTTAGATTGCGACACTATAGTCTTGGGCGACATAGGCGGGCTTTTCGACATCGATATTTCAGACGTATGCGCAGGGGTTGTTGACGATGTTATAAGGGAGTCTTACATAAAATCTCTGGGACTTTCGAGATACTTTAACTCCGGAGTAATGCTTTTAAATCTGGCAAAAATGCGCGAGATAAACGCCGCCCAAAAACTCTTTGAAATAAGCGCGAAACTCTCTGGCAAAACAAAATATCTCGACCAAGACGCGCTGAATATTATTTTCTCCGGCGATGAAAAATTTCTGCCTCAGAGATGGAACTCTGTAGCCCCCCTTTTTAGAAGAAAGCCCAAAATGAAATATGCCGTGCAAAGCGATATCCGCGACGCCGTGTACAATCCAGGCATCGTGCATTTTACGGGGCCCGACAAACCGTGGAAGATTCCATACACATTTTTGGCGCATCCGTACACTCCTGCATATTTTTATTATTTGTCTAAAACGCCGTACGCGGGGAAAGCCGACGATATTTTTGGGCAATTCCGGCCGTTTGCGGCGCTTGCCAACTATATAAAGCGCCACCTGTTTTTCTTTCTCAAGCCGGGATTTCTCGATATGCGGCGCCTTTATTCAAAAAACCTGCGGAAGTTTTCGGTTGCGGGGGCAAAGTAGTGCTTTTTATGCAATTCGGCGAACTGTGCATTGCAGCATATCTGTTAACCGCCAACGCCTCGGATTATCGGAAAGTAGGGAGTTGACAGGCGCGCCGATTTTGGGATTATATAAAAAAACTTATTTCTTATGTACACGGTAGCATGCATGAAATGGGGGGACAAATACGGCCCCGAGTACGTCAATAGACTGTATAATATGGTCGAGCGCAATACGACATTGCCGTTTAAATTCATCTGCTTCACCGACAATGCCGACGGCCTGTTGCCGGAAGTTTCTGTGCGCCCCCTTCCCGATATGCCGCTTCCGCCCGACAAAGAGAGAGGCTGGCGGAAGTTGTCGCTCTTTCGGGACGATGTGGGCTTGGAGGGGCGGGTGCTGTTTCTCGACCTCGATGTTGTGATAGTCGGGAACATAGACGGCTTTTTTACAATCGACGGCGATTTTATATTTATCAGGCACTGGAAGCCCTCAGTCAAACAGGGCGTCGGGCAGACGGCGGTTTACCGCTTCGAGGCCGGAAAGCTAAAATTTTTGTACGACGATTTTATAGAAAATATGCAAAAGATAAAATCGTCGTTCCGCCACGAGCAGGCGTATGTAAGCGACGCAATGTCAAAGAGGGGAATGATAAACTTCTGGCCCGACGAATGGCTGCCGAGTTTCAAATACATTTGCATGTATCCATTCCCCCTTAATTTCTTTTTTGAGCCGAGACTCCCGGGAAAAGCCAAAATAATTGTTTTCCACGGGAATCCCACTCCCGACCAAGCCCTGTCGGGCAAAGTGAAGGGAATCAAAAAATTCATAAGGTTTGTCAAAACCCCTGAATGGCTCAGGAGCAACTGGCGCTAAGTTTTTTAATATAATTTTAGAATTTCTACTATTTTTTCGGAAAATCGGCAGTGTAGCGCGGCATTTGGCGCGCGTTTTTAAGAAATTTATCGCCTGCCCTGCCGCGCCACTGAAAATCTCGCATAAGTTTTTTTAATCGCGCAAGCGTTTGCAAACGTGCGTCAATTTCTCGGCCTCGCATTGGCTACCCCCTCTATATAAAAGGGGCTTGCAGATACGTACTCGGGAATTGATACAGGATAAGACTTGCCCATAAAATCGACTACCGACTTTACGTTTCCGTCAAATAAAAGATTCATTTTCGTTCTAAAAGGAGCCCAAATTGCGGAAACTTTTACCGAGTCGGGCCTCGTCCATTCCGCCACATACACATCGCCAAACTTTGATATTTTTGGGCGGCTTGAGCCCTCCGGAAGGACGCTCGACAAAACCTGCATTGCCTTGTATGCGGGCTTCGGGGACATATCTTTGTGGACAATTCCAAAATTAGCCTCTGGGTCTGAAGTCTTCCATTCTCCAGCCCTGAGGTTGTACCAGAACATTTTATCAACTCCCGAAGATAGCGCCACTATGTAGGCAACTGCCAAATTTTGAGCTTGGGCGTTTTCTGTTATCACCGAATTTGCGTTTGTGAAAACGATTATATTTCCAGCGCCCTTAAACTTATATATTCCGGCGACTGCCCCCTTGTAGTCTTTTGTACCGGCCTCGATGAGCGGTATAAACTCGTCGCCATTTTTGAGGGCGGCGGCTGTGAGGAAGCGCGATGCCGGGCGAATCATTTCAAATTTGAAATCCGATTCGAATCCAGGCGCAGGCTTTTGGTATTGCTCTTTTTCCGGAACGCCTTTTTTTGTCCACCAAGTCTCCCAAGCAACTCCCATTTTTCGCAGGTAAAGATCGCCCACCGTTTTTCTGGCTCCGCCTTCCAATGAGAGAGCATAATACAGCGGCAAACCGCATGTCGGAAAAATGATGGTTCCGCCGCGGCCAACATACCCCGCGAGGTCCCCCATGTATTTTTCTGGGAAAGATTCACCTAACGACGGTATTAGAACCGGAAATTTTTTGACGTCGAGGCTCTTAATCTGCGAAAGCCCGACAGTACGCACACTTTTAGAAATCTTATCCAGACCGACGTAATCGAGGTTTTTAACCCCATCATATCCCGCTTTGGTATCCGACACCACAGAAACGACAATTTTTGAGCTGTCAATGCCGATTCGTTTAAGAGCGGCAATCACAGGCTCCTCTACGCTTGCTCCGGCAGAGGTGGGCCAACCAACTTCTGTTATCCATATAGGCTTGTCGCCGATGCCGTACCTATCCATCAATTTTCTAAGTTTTTCGACTTCGCCTGCTATCGCCTCCGGCCTGCCGCCTCCGCCCCAGTTGTAGGGATGGATATTCATTATATCAAAATATTTTCCGGCGCCCGCCTTCAGAGAGTCCTCTATGAAATCGAGCGGAACTCCGGCAGTTCCCGAATATAAAACCTTTGACGACGGATCTGCCGATTTTATTTCGCGCCACGACCTTTCCAACAATTTCGCGTAGTCGGCTCCTTTTGGGGAGTCTTCTTTCCAGAATATTTTTATGTTTGGCTCGTTGTAAACTTCCCAGAAATAGAAGTCGTCCTTGTAGCGGGTGGCAACTGTCTTTACATAATTACCCCATTCGTCCAAGTGCTTGTATGCTGGGCTTGCCCAAGGAACTGTATAGACGAGTATCGGCAAAATTTTTACGTTTGCCGCTCTTGCTTTCTCCAACATTGAATCTATGTGCGAAAACTTCCATTTCCCCTTTTGAAACTCCATTCCGTCCCAATCCAGATCGGTTCTAATCCATGAGATTCCCGCATCTTTTGCCGCCGACAAAGTTTTGTCTATGTGCGGACGCTCGCCCGAACGGCTTATGTGTGCGCATATTCCGTATGGTTCGGAAAGTCTGTCAGCCTGGGCAAAATGGGCGCATATTAAATATGAGAGCACGGCTATTTTTACAATGAGTTTCATTAGTCTTTCGCAATTTTTAAATTCATTTCACTTTGAGGCATAACTATAAATTATAACACATCTTGCGTCAATCGTATTGTACAAAACCAAGTTTAAGCTTAGCAACATCCGGCAATGGGACGACGAAAAACGCGCCGCCCACTGCGCCCCGCGCTAAAAACTATCTAAGGGGCGCTGCGCCCCGATAATACATTGCGCCAGTCAAAGGCAGAAACGGGAGACGCATTTTAAATCGATAGATTTTCTTTAATCACAAAAAAAACCCCGCAACTGCGGGGTTTTACATTTTATTAAAATGAATTACTTTTTGCCGGCGTCTGCTCCGGCATCGCTTTCCTGCGAAGATTCTTCTTCCGATGTATCTTCTTCCTCGATTATTTCGTCCTCAGATTCCTCGTCCTGCGAGGTATAGTAGTTCTGGTATGACTTATCGTAATAATTCAGATTGTATCCGGAAGCGGCTCCCTGCGGAACCATATTCATAATGGCACCGACAATCGGCACATTGGAAACCATGAGTCTTCTGATGTTCTTCTGTATGGCCTTGCGGGAAACTGAATTGAATTTTACAATATACACAACACCGTCAACATACGGCAGAAGTGCGATTGCGTCGCTAACGGCTCCCACCGGCGGAGAGTCGATAAAGACCCTGTCGTACTGCTCCCGGAATTTAGCAAGCATTGATATAAATTCTTCGCTGCCGAGAGCCTGCGTGGGATTCTGCGAGCGCTTTTCGCAAGGGAGGACGTCGAGGTTCGGATAATAGTCTTTAATTACACATTCCTCGATTGGCTTTCCGTCTTCGATATGGCTCACTACCCCGTTTTGAGACTCAATTCCAAGAATTTTAGCCATTGCCGGCAGGCGCAAGTCGGCATCGATTATAATAGTCTTTTCACCGTGCATGGCGCACATGAGTGCAAGATTGGTAACGACAAACGATTTACCTTCGGAGGGGGTTGTCGAAGTAAAGAGCAATACTTTCGAGTCTTTTGCGATTGTATTGACTTTTAGGATAGAGTGCAGCGAGCGGAAAGCTTCGGTAGTCGCCCTGTCCGCATTTGAAACCGCGACTTGCGCCTTTTCGGAAGAATTGAGCTTTCTGATTCGCGGAATGACTCCAAGCAAAGGCAATCCAACAACCGACTCAATGTCGTACGCGCTCTTTGCCCTGTCGTCCATAAACGCGACAATAAACGCTACAAGGACACCGCCCGCAAGAGAACCAAATATGCCCAATATTATGTTAAGCGGAATATTCGGGCTTACCGGGCGGATTGCCGGAGAGGCCTTGTCGATTATATTCGCACCCTCGTTTATGAGGTTGACCTGCGCGAGACGCACATTCATCGAAGCAATGAGTCCCGCATGCATGCTTTCAGCAACTTGCTTTTCGCGTTCAATGGATTTATAGACAATCGCCTTTCTTCCGAGGTCGAGTATCTCCTCTTTCTTTTCAAGCAGTCTCTTTTGCGACTGCTCGTAATTTTGGCGGGCAGCCTCATACGCAGCCTGAACTTTTTGCTCGGCCGATCCCACCGCTACATCAATCTCCTTATTGAGCTGGTCGAGCGCCTTGCGAGCCTCTATCATGCGCGGATGCTTTTCTTTGTAGCGTTTCTCGGAAGAAGCTACAAACACCTGTTGAGTCGATCTATCTGTGAGAAGTTTGCTTATCTGCGGAAGCTCCGCAATAAAGGGAAGGTCTGTCAGAGGCTTGCCCTCACGCTTAAATTCTTGGACGAGATTCCACTGGGTTGAGGCCGAGTCGAAAGCGCGCTTGTCGGATGTTAGAATTGTATTTAAATCCCTCAACTCATTTCTATCGACGTCGTCGAGGTTTTCGAGGGAAATTGCCTTGTATTGTTCGCGGTATTCTACAAGACGTTTGTCAAGCTCCTTAACTTTGGCTTCCTGTTGGGCGACTTTTATTCTGAGTTCGTCAATGCTGTCGAGGATTTTCTGAACGCGAGTATGGTGGGTGTAGTTCAAATATTCCTGCGCAAAGAGGTTGGCAATAGTAGCCGCCATGTCTGGATCCGGATGCTCAAATACAATGCGGATTATGAGCGACATTCTCTCAGGCGCGATAGTGCGGTTTTCCGCGAGCAATTCCTCCTCAGTCTTGCGTGGGCCGAGGGTGAACATATCGTTATACGGAGCCATAAAGCGGACTATTTCGTCCTCCTTCATGCGCGACTTTACCGCCCTTATGATTTCGTTGCTTTCGAGGATTTTAACTTGTGTGTTAAAGTCCTCCATTGAGAGAATTGTAAAGTTTCGGCTTTTTTCAGTAGAGCCCGGGCCGTCGATTGCAACGTCTGCATCGCGCAATATCTGAACCCTTGCCATGGACATATAAATCGGGGTGACGCGCAAGGTGTAAAGAATGACACCCGCTAAAATAATAAAGGCAGTTATAACGATATACGCCCATCTTTCGCGAAGAATCATCATATAATCGCGGAAGGTTCTGTTGGGGCGTTCCGCTGCCCCACCGCCGCCGGCGCTGTTGCCGCCGCCGTAGCCTCCATACCCGTATCCGCCACCATAGCCGTAGCCGCCATATCCGCCGCCGTAGCCGCCATATCCGTATCCGCCACCGTAGCCGTAACCGCCGCCGTAGCCGCCGCTGCCATAGCCGTAAGCTCCGGATGCGTCAGATATTATCCTCTTTTTTATAACTCTTTTTACGGTTTTTTGTCCCGGGTTATTCTTTGGGTCGGAATTTTCCATGATGAGAAATTTAGTGGGTGTAAATTAGATATGCAGGGTAAAACACTATTGTCTTTAATGAATAAAATATAGCATTCCTTCGGGAATCTCTATGCTATCTCCATCGTTAAGATATAAGGCTTTAATTACCAAGCTTCGGGGACTTCTATGGTATCTCCATCATAAACCTGGAAATCCTTAGCATTTTTATCGGAAAGAATTGCTTTTAGGTCCACTTCAAAGACCTTTATGCTGCCGTCCGGCATCCTGCGCTTGACGTTTATCGACCTTTGGCCGGCAATGCGCGTAGTGCCCATGGCGCCTGCGATAGCGCGGGATAGCGTCATCTGCTCCTCAGGCGGGAAGATGACTTCACCTGGTTTATTTACCTGTCCGTTTACATACACGCGCTGCGGCGCATATTCTCTTATAAAGAGGCTGACATTGGCGTTTACGAGGTAGTCTTTCTCGTAGAGTTCCTTAATTTTACGTTGGGCTTCTTGAAGTGATAGACCCGCAACTTTTACGTTATTTATAAGGGGGAGAACAATTTCACCGGTTGCGCTGACTCTGCACAGAGTATCCATATCCTGTTCTTGGAATACGCGCATTTCGATAACATCAAGCGGCCTAAGCTTGTATGTCACCTTATTTTGCGCGAAAAGCGCAAACGGCAGAAAACACGCGCACAAAAACAAAACTTTTTTAAAAATTGTAGTCATATATTTCTTAAGTATCTAAAATCTCTCGACAATTTCAACAGTTTTTTAAGGCATTTTAAAAATCGGCGGCAGCAAGCGTTGCAAACTTGCAAACCGCAGGAAAATACTTAAAACGCGAGGAAAAAAACATTGAAAATCAATTCCCCGAAAGTATTTTTAAGGGAGAAAATAAATATGGAAAGAGATATCATTCTACAAAAGGCCGCAAACGAGTCGAGAGGATTGGCGATAGACGCGATAGCCGCGCGTTCGTCTGGGCACCTTGGGCTTCCGCTCGGCTGCGCCGAGATAGGCGCGGTTCTTTTCGGCGAAATTTTAAAGTGCGACCCCGCGCGGCCCCAATGGCCCAACCGCGACAGATTTATTTTGAGCGCAGGCCACGGCAGTATGTTTCTGTATTCTTGGCTGCACATATCCGGATACAACCTCTCGATAGAGGATTTGAAAAAATTTAGGGCAAAAGGCTCTAAAACCCCCGGGCACCCCGAATACGGCGAAACTGAAGGCGTAGAAACTACAACCGGCCCCCTCGGACAGGGCATCGGCAACGCCGTCGGAATGGCAATATCCGAAAAGATGGCGGAAGCACGCTTCAATACTCCGGACGCAAAAATATTCGACCACAAAGTCTGGTGCCTCGCCGGCGACGGCTGCATGCAAGAGGGCATATCGGCCGAAGCCGCCGCAATCGCGGGACTTTTGAAGCTCGACAACCTCGTGCTGATGTACGATTCCAACGATGTCACGCTCGACGCCGACGCCTCGAAGACCATGTCGGAAAACACGGCAATGCGCTTTGAGTCCTACGGCTGGGAAGTCTCGAAGTGCGACGGCCACAATATTCCCGCAATCCGCAAGGCTCTTACAGACGCCAAAAATTCGGGCTCCGGCAAACCCAAGCTCATAATATTTAAGACTGTCATTGCAAAGGGCATTCCGGAAGTTGAAAATTCCGCGAAAGGCCACGGCGAGGGCGGCGCGAAATTTGCGGACGAGGCTAAGAAGAATATGGGGCTGCCCGCCGAGAAATTCTCGGTGTCGGCACAGACATACGAATTTTTTAATAAAGTAAAAGCGGAGCGCGCAAAAGTATCCGCCGAATGGGACACCCTCTTTGACGCATGGAAAAACGCCAACCCAGAGAAGGCCGACGAGTTGAAGGCATGTGCCACAAAGAGGTATTCCGAGTCCGCGGAAAAACTACTGGAACTCATTCCTCCGTTCCCGACTGACGACAAGAGCGCAACCCGCGTGTCAGGCGGAATTGTGATGAATACACTGGCCGCCAAGCTTCCGTACATGGTGACGGGGGCGGCCGACTTGTTTGGCTCCACGAAAAACTATTTGAAGGGGTTCGGCGATTTTTCAGCCGACATCAGAGACGGGCGTAATATATGGTTTGGGGTTCGCGAACACGCAATGGGGGCGATTACTAACGGAATCGCCTATTACGGATTGTTTGAGCCGTCCTGCGCAACATTTTTGACGTTTGCCGGATACATGATGGGCTCAATAAGAGTCTCAGCACTTTCGCGCCTGCGCATGCAATACGTGTTTACGCACGACTCCATCGGAGTTGGCTTCGACGGGCCGACCCACCAGCCCGTGGAACTCGTGTCAATGCTGCGCAGCATTCCGAGGCTCGACGTAATGCGCCCTGCCGACTCAGAGGAGTGCGCCGCCGCATGGGCCCATGCCGTTTCGAGGAAAAGCGGCCCAACAGCGCTCATTTTATCGAGGCAAAATCTGCCGATTTTAAACGATATTCCGCTTGAAGCGCGCAGACTCGGCACGTTGCGCGGCGCATACATTGCAAAGCGCGAAACGGGAACGCTCAAAAAGATAATCATAGCAACCGGCTCGGAACTTCAGTACGCAGTGGAGGCTGGCAAGATAGAGCCCCAGACGCGCGTAGTTTCAATGCCGTGCATGGAGCTTTTCGAGCGGCAGGACACCCAATATAAAGAGGAAGTCCTTCCGCCCGACTGCAAGAACAGGATAGCCATCGAGGCGGGAGTCACCGGCATGTGGTATAAATACGCCAGCAAAGTCATTGGCACCGACGACTTTGGTTTTTCGGCAGACGGTCCCGAGTTGTTTGAAGCTTTTGGCATAAACGCAAAATCCCTCCTCGGATAACGGATTCTTGGCGAAAGTTTGCGCCTCTCCTCAAAATGGGGAGGCGCAATTTCTTTATCTTTTCGGCAAGCGGAAAAACTCTGCATTTCCACTTGCGGAAGAATTGGAGAAGATTGCCTTTTAATGCCGTACTAAATCTATCGAAAATTTACCCGCAAAAAATTGCGGATAACGAGACTGGTATTTAACTTTACACTGCAAAATAAAAAATCCTGCGGCGCGCACAAAAAGAAAATTTAAAATCCGTTTTAAAAGCTCTTAACATGCGGGAAAAGCAATCGCAAAAAAGCGCCGAGTCACAAAATGAGAATTTCAACATTTTTATAATTCTGCCATACAGAATACCATATCGCGGCAACCGTGAAAAAGAATTAGAGTCCTATAATATTCAAATAAGCCGGAAAAAGAATACAATACAGCAACCGCCCGAAAGTTTTTATGAATGGAAACCGGATAGCAGAAGATAAAAATATTTTAGCGGCTAACGCCGCAAATATTGCACATCTCTTTCCCGCACGCAATAGAACGCGCGGCAACTCCCAGCACAATCGAAGGAATTAAAAATTTTTTTCCTTAATCATGTAAACAGGCCGCCGCTTCGATTCGAGATATAGCTTGGACATATAATGTCCGAGTATCCCGAGACAGAAAAGCTGCATGCCGCTAAGGAAGAAAATAACACAAATCATAGACGTCCATCCATACGCCGAGTTGTGGTATATCAACTGCCTTATGGATAGTACTACAATGGCAACACTTGAAAATAGGCAAAAGAAAATTCCGATTGCCGCCGCAATAACAAGCGGTATAGTGGAGAATGAAGTCAGCGCGTCGAGCGAATACATCACAAGCCCCATAAACGACCACTTTGTTTTGCCTGCGCACCGCTCGACATTTTCAAATTCCAGCCATTTTGTCTTGAAGCCCACCCATTCGTACATTCCCTTTATGAATCGGTTGTACTCCGGCATTTCCAAAATGGCGTCAATTACCCTGCGGTTGATTAGGCGGAAGTCCCTCGCGCCCTCCACAAATTTTAGCGGCGACAAAGAGTTTAGAATCCTATAAAAAGCGCGCGCGCAAAACGAGCGGACAGCAGACTCGCCCGTTCTGTTTTTTCTGCGTGTGGCAACACTGTCGCAACGGTCTTCGCGCATTATCTCGAACATTTTCGGCAACAGTGAGGGGGGGTCCTGCAAATCGGCGTCCATGATGGCGGCGATATCGCCTTTTGCTTCGCGCAGGCCTGCGTACATTGCCGCCTCTTTGCCAAAATTTCTGGAAAGGGATATGTACTTTACGCGTTTGTCGCGCGCGGCCAATTCGCGCAGAAATTCAAGGGTGCCGTCTTTCGAGCCGTCTTCGACAAAAATTATCTCAAAGTTCGATGCGCCTGCAGAATCCATTACTTTAATAAATTCGTCGTAGAAAATCGGCAGAGCTTCGCGCTCGTCGCGGCATGGAACGATGGCGCTAAACATACCCTCGTAAGGTGGAATATTTTTTTCTTTATCGATTGTGGAGTCGGCCGCCATCTTTTTTTTTTAATATTATTAAGAGTTGCGGCGCAATATCAATCTATTTTTACCGCGTTTCCGATAAGCGGGGGCCTTTTAAATTTGGGAGGGCTGCAGAGAAAACGCATAGCTAAAAACAGGATTTTGAGCTTAATTATCCGTACAAATAAAAGAGCAAATTTTATGCAAGAAAAACTGCGCGCCGAAAAAATTTTAATTGAAACCCAAGCACTCTGAATGCAAAGTTCAAAATATGCAAAAGCTCGCAAAAAGCGCGATATTGTTGTTGTGGCTCGCATGCGAGGCAGCCGCATCTTCTACATTCGTGCTTGAAACGGGAGAAATAATAAAAGGCGTAGTTCTCACCAAAACAGCCGAAAACGTTGAAGTAAGAACCGCCTACGGAGATATAAAAATACCGTACACGGCGATAAAAACAGAAACCGTCGATGCCCCCCCACCCTCTGCGAACTCCGACACAACTTCCGAAAACGGCGCGGCCGAAACGCTTGATGTTGAAAACGGAATAGGGATTGAAGAAGTGGGGATTGAGCCGCCGGCGCTATTTCCCGACAGCGGCTCCACAAACGACGCAAAAGATACATTGGAGGCCAAGATAATATCTTGGAAAAAGCAGTACCGGACTTTCTTGGAATCTTGGGTGCCCGAAGGGTGGGATTTTAATCTGCGCGGCGGAGCTACAATAGAACATACTACAACATCAAAAACACTTTTTTCGTTTGGGGGCTCCGCAAAGAGGGAATGGGACGAATTTTTCTATTCGTTCGACGCCTTTTACGACTACGAAACACAAACCGATACGGCGGGAGTGACTTCCACAACAACGGATAAATACGGCGCAAATTCCGACTTTAGGTGGAATTTTTTAGGGGAAAACTCAGACTGGTTTTTTTCAAATATAATATCTTATAGGCACGACGGAATAAAACAAATCTACGACCAAATAGACAACGCAGTGGGCTTGGGATATTCGTTCGAGCTTCCGGAATGGGGGATAAAATGGGACGTTTCGTTCGGCCCCGCCGTCAGATATATAGACGCCTACGATTACGACTACCACTGGATACCCATGGCGATACTAAACGAGCAGCTGACGTGGGATATTACAGACATACTCCGGTTTGAACACAAGGGATATATGGGCATGGGGCTAACTACCGGAAATGAAGGAACGATATATATAATGATAGGCTTGGTTTTTATGCCCGAAGAAATAGTGTCGCTCGCGCTGAGATATACAAACGATTACGACTCAATAAATTCGCCTTCCGCAATAAAGAACGAGCAAAGATTGATATTCTCCATAGAAATTCCGATTCGCGGAAGACGTTAACTTGCATAATTTGCAAGCAGATTTACCCCACAAATATTTTTCATAATAATAAACTATTGGAATTGTTTTAAGACGAGATTCTAACGTGCATACAAAAACTATCCTAAAAAACTCTGCTTCGCAGAATTATTTTGAGAAAGAAATTACCACTCTAACACAAAAAAAATTCCCCCAAAACTCCCAGTCCGGCAGTAGTTTTAAGGCGGGATTTTGCACGCAGTTCAAGAAACAAGAAAAGTCCGCGCTGGGAGCGTACATTGACGTACGTGACCTGTGCGGACTTTTCGCTGTGACGCAGAAATCGCAATACGTCACTACAATATTTAAGAACAACTAAAAAAACTCTGCTTCGCAGAATTATTTTGAGAAAGAAATTACCACTCTAACACAAAAAAAATTCCCCCAAAACTCCCAGTCCGGCAGTAGTTTTAAGGCGGGATTTTGCACGCAGTTCAAGAAACAAGAAAAGTCCGCGCTGGGAGCGTACATTGACGTACGTGACCTGTGCGGACTTTTCG
>ERZ773181.1303-NODE-1303-length-20796-cov-4.047249_pt1 | contig 20796 bp, 20 predicted proteins | sample MGYA00581001_ERZ773181 | MGnify/ENA primary metagenome ERZ773181 (study PRJEB29015, sample SAMEA2737780) | human gut metagenome | biome: human gut; feature: human-associated habitat; material: faeces | place: China | collected 2012 ... | reverse complement strand
AGGTTTTGAGCCTCCCGCAGACGGTTTTGAAGACCGCGGGGCACACCAGCGCCCATCCACCCCCATGGAAAAGCTATTCATACAGGCGCCGTCCCGGGCGGCGCAGATCGCCCTCCCGCCTTGTGCGGCCGTTCCGGTCAAGACATTCCAGCACCAACAGCGCACTGTCGCGCGAGGTGCCGAGGAGGTCGCGGAAGGCCGCGAGCGTGAGCGCCTCGTGGTCGGCAAAATAAGCGCGCACGAGCGCGCAGGCGCACACGTAGACCTCGCGGTGCAGGCAGAGCCGCGGCGCAAGCGCGATCAGCTCGCCGCCGGTGAGCAGGCTCTCGAGCACACGCTCCGCCTCGGCGCGGTCCTTTGCATCAAAGCGGGCAAGCACGCGGTCCGTGCGCTCGGGACGCAGGTCCGCCGCGCGGTAAAGCGCCAGCAGCTCGGCGCGCAGGGCGGTCTGACGTCTGGTGTAGCGCACGGTAAAGTCCGCGAGGGCGTAGCGCTCCGCGGCGAAGCGGAGCTTCCCCTCGCGCACAAAGATCGCGAGCAGAGCGTCCGCGCGCTCCGGCTCGACAGCGCGGAAAAGCCTCTGACGCAGCTCCGCCGCGCGGATGCCCGCGTGGAGCGGGTTTTTTGCGTGGTAATCGGTCAGCAGCGCCTCACAGCGCGCCCAGAGCGCGTCGAGCACGGCGGAGGCAATGAAGCGTCCCGGCATCGGCGCGGCGGCCTCGCCGCGCGCAAGCAGCGCGTCAAGCTCCGGCGTGAGCCGCGTCTCCTCCATGCCGAGGCGGGCGGCGAGCTGCGCCGCCGAGGGCAGCACGGTATCGAAGGCAGTCAGCGCCTGCAGCACGCGCTCCGCGCCGCTGCCGTTTTCCCGCACGGCGAGGGCGGAAAGTACCGCGGCGTCGTTCCGCTTATGGCGCGCAGGCGCGTCGTCAAGGATGATGCCGCCGCCGATGGTCTCGAGCGGCGAATAAAAGCGGATCACGAAGCGGTCGCCGCACTTCGCGGCGACATCCTCGGTGAAGCGGAGCTGGGCATAGGCGCTCTCGCCGGGGGCAAGGGCGTCGCGGTCGAGCAGCACGACCTTGGCAAGCCGCGCCGCCGTGCCGTGGCAGAAGTGGACGCGCGAGCCGTTTTCAACGGTGCGCTCCGAATCCCGCAGGCAGGAAAGGCGCACGTCGAGCAGGCGCGAGACGCGGACGCTGTCCGGCTCAGCCAGCGTATCGCCGCGGATAACGTCAGTCTTTTTAATGCCCGCCAGATTCACCGCCACGCGCTGACCGGCGACGGCGATCGCCGTATTTTCCCCGTGGACCTGCAAATTGCGCACGCGGCTGCGCGTGCCGGAGGGCAGCAGCTCGGCCTCGCCGCCAACGTGCAGCGCGCCCTCGATGAGCGTGCCGGTGACGACGGTGCCGAAGCCGTCCACCGAAAACACGCGGTCGATGGGCAGGCGGAACGGGACGCGGGCGCTTTTTTCCCGCGTCTGCCGTACAAGGGCGTGCAGCGCTTCCCGCAGATCTTCGATCCCCTGCCCGGTGGCGGCGGAGGTCTCAACGACCGGCGCGTTTTCCAGAAAGGTCCCCTTCACGCGCGCGGCGAGCTCCGCGCGCGCCATGGCGAGCCAGTCGGCGTCCGCGAGGTCGCATTTGGTGAGGACGACCACGCCGCGGCGCACGCCGAGAAGCGAGAGGATATTCAGATGCTCGACCGTCTGTGGCATAAAGCCCTCGTCCGCCGCGACGACAAGCATCGCAAGGTCGATGCCGCCCGCGCCGGCGAGCATGGTTTTGATGAATTTTTCGTGACCCGGCACGTCCACCACGCCGACACAGCTGCCGTCGGGAAAGTCGAGCCGCGCGAAGCCGAGCTCGATGGTGAGTCCCCGCCGCTTCTCCTCCGCCAGACGGTCGGTGTCCACGCCGGTGAGGGCGCGGACCAGCGCCGTTTTTCCGTGGTCGACGTGACCGGCGGTGCCGATGACGACGTGCTTCATCGGTCGCTCTCCGCGACGGCGCGCACGAGCTCGTCGTATTCCTCCGGCCGGAGGGTGCGCAGGCAGAGCAGCAGCCGTTCGTGCGCAATGCGCGCGGCAACGGGCGTTTCGCGCTGCCGTAGGCGCTCCGTCAGCTCGTCCACGTGGCAATGCCGCGGCGTGACCGCCGCGGCGAACCCGGGCAGCGTCTGCGCCGGCACGCTGCCGCCACCGACCGCGTCCCCCTCCGCGAGGACCTCGGCGGAAATGCCGCGCTCCGTCAGCTTCTCGCAGAGCGTCCGCGCCTGCGCGCGCAGCTCCTCGGGCGATGCCGCGAGCATGGCGAGGGTCGGCAGCGTGGAGACAGCGGAGCCGTCGGCATAGGCGCGGAGCGTCGCCTCCAGCGCCGCGAGCGTCATTTTATCCACGCGCAGAGCGCGGAGGAGCGGGTGACGCTTGAGCACGTCAAGGCAGGACTTTTTCCCCACAAGGATACCCGCCTGCGGGCCGCCGAGGAGCTTATCGCCCGAGCAGGTGACCGCGTCCGCGCCCGCGCGGACGGAGCCCTGCAGCGTCGGCTCACCGTGAATGCCGAACGCTTCAAGGTCAAAAAGGCTGCCGCTGCCGAGGTCCTCGAAAAACGGCAGACCGCGGGAATGAGCGAGCGCGGCAAGCTCCTCGCGGCTCGCGCTCTCGGTAAAGCCGACGATGCGGTAGTTGCTGGTGTGGACCTTCATCAGCGCGCGGGTATGCTCGCCGATGGCGGCGGCATAGTCCGCGGCGCGGGTCTTGTTGGTCGTGCCGACCTCGCGCAGCGTCGCGCCGCAGGCGGACATGATCTCCGGCACGCGGAAGCTGCCGCCGATCTCGACCAGCTCGCCGCGCGAAACGACGACCTCGCCGCCGGCGGTCAGCGCCGTGAGGAGCAGCAGCACGGCGGCGGCGTTGTTGTTGACGACCAGCGCGCTCTCCGCGCCGGTCAATTGGCAGAGGAGTTCTTCGACATGGGCATTGCGCGAGCCGCGTCCGCCGCTTTCCACATCGTATTCAAGGGTAGAATAGTGCTCCGCGGCGTCCGCTGCGGCTTTGGCCGCGCGTCCGCTCAGACGGGCGCGGCCGAGATTCGTATGGAGCACGACGCCGGTGGCGTTGATGACCGGACGGAGCGAGGGCGTTTCCGCCCGGCGGGCGGCGTCGGCGGCAAGGGCGCAGAGCGCCGCGGTCTCCGGTATCTCCGGCGCTTCACCGGAAAGGACGCTCTCCCGCAGCGCGTCGAGCGTGCGGCGCACCGCCGCGGTCACCGCCGCGGCGGAGGCGTCCGGGCAGAGCGCGTGCGTGGGGGCAAGCAGCTCGTCCACCTTGGGGATATTGCGCAGCATCGCCTTGTCCATCTCTCCGTCCTCCCTTCTCATTCCGCGTCGGCCCAGCCGTTCGCGGCGATCTTCGCAAAATAGGTCATGGCCTCGACCGGATACTCGCCCACGGCGGTCTCGCCGGTGAGGAGCAGATAGTCCGCGCCGCTCCTCGCCGCCTGATAGACGTCCGTGACCTCGGCGCGCGTGGGCACGGCGGCGTGGTGCATCGAGTGGAGCATCTGCGTGGAGACCATAAAGGGACGCTTCGCCGCGCGGCATTTGCGCGCGATGAGCGTCTGCGCACGGGGCAGCTCCCAGAGCGGCATGGCGTTGCCGAGGTCGCCGCGGGCGATCACAACGACGTCCGCGAGCGAAAGGATCTCGTCGAGCCGATGCAGTCCGGTCATGTTCTCGATCTTGGCAAAAATTTTCAGCTCCTGCGCGCCGGTCTCGCGCAGGGCGGCGCGCACGGCGCGCAGATCGGTCGCGCCGCGGACAAAGGGCTGCATGAGCGCGGTGACGCCGTACTCCCTCGCGCGGCTGAGATTTTCCATATCCATCTCCGTGAGCGCGCTCGCGGGCAGCTCACGGCCCGCGACGGCAAGGCTCTTGCGGGATCGGAGCACCCCGCCGCGCTCCACGCGGCAGGTCATCGCCCGCGCGTCCAGAACGCGCAGGGAGAGCGCGCCGTCGTCGAGCAGCAGTTCGTCGCCGTCTTGCAGATTTCCGGTCAGGATTGGCGGGACGGGAAAGGCTTCGCCGAGCGTGAGCGTATCGCCCTCGCGCAGCGTCAGCGGCGCGAAAAGCGCGCCGACGCGCAGCTCGGGGCCCTGCAGGTCGATGAGCAAGTCACAGGAAACGCCCTCCGCGGTCTCGGCGCGGCGCAGGCTTTCCAGCCACGGCGCACGCTCGGCGAGGGGGCCGTGGGAAAGGTTCAAGCGCACGCCGCGCATCCCCGCGCGCAGCAGAGCGCGGAGCGTATCCGTGTCGGCGCAGGCGGGGCCGAGCGTGCCGTAGAGCTTGCCGGTCATGGCGTTTCCTCCTTGGGGTGAAAATGGTCGTACACCGCGCGGCCCGCGGCGCGGCCCAGCTCCGATTGCAGGGCGGGCAGTTCCGCCTCGCGGATGGCCTTGACGCTCTTGAAGCGAGCCAGCAGCTTCCGCTTGCGCACCTCGCCGATGTTGGGGATACCGTCGAGCGCGGAGGCGACGGACGAGCGCGTGTGGCTCTCGTGGTGGTAGGTGATGGCGAAGCGGTGCGTTTCCTCCTGAATTTGCCCGATGAGGGCAAAAACGGCGGGGTCGGCGTGCAGGTCGATCTCATGGCCCTCGGCGGTGGTGAGGGCGCGTGTACGGTGGCGGTCGTCCTTGACCATGCCGAAAATGGGAATGTGCAGTCCGAACGCCGCGCAGACCTTCTCCGCGACAGCGGCGTGCGTCATGCCGCCGTCGATGAGGAACACGTCGGGCAGCGGCGCGAATTTCTCGTCGCCGTCGGCGTAGCGCTGCAGGCGGCGGGTCAGGACCTCCTCCATCGAGGCGTAGTCGTCGGGGTGCGCCGTGACGGACTTCATCTTAAAGCGGCGGTAGTCGCGCTTGAGCGGCCTCGCGCCGGCGTAGACGACCATCGACGCGACGATGTCGCTCGCGCCGGTGTTGGAAATATCGTAGGATTCCATGCGTTTTGGTGCGGCGCTCAGACCGCACATGGCGGCAAGACTCCTGAGCGTTTTGTCCTCGCGCTCGGCGGCGGTGGTGACGCGCTCGACCTCCTCGCGGGCGTTGCGTTCGGCCATGGCAAGCAGTTCCGCCTTTTCGCCGCGCTGCGGCACGCGCAGCGTGACGCGATGCCCCGCACGGGAGGTGAGCACCGTTTCCAGCCCGGAAAGCTCGTCCACGGCAAAGGGCAGCAGGATCTCCCGCGGCAGCACGCCGCGCGGAAGGTAATACTGCGACAGGAGCGCCGAGAGCGTATCGGCCTCGGTCTCGTCGGTGGGGGCGGTAAAAATGCTCGTCTCGCGGCCGGTGACGCTGCCGTCCTCCACATGAACGATGGCGCAGCCGGACTTGGCGGCGCCCGTGTAGAGGCCCCAGACGTCGGTGTCGGCGCAGACGCCGGCGATGACCTTCTGGCGCTTGCCGAGCACCTCGATGGCGGCGATGCGGTCGCGCAGGACAGCGGCCTGCTCGAAGTGCAGCTGCTCCGCCTCGTGCTCCATCTCGGTCTTCAGCTCGCGTGCGAGCGTCTTATAGTGACCCGAGAGGAGCGAGCACGCCTGCTCGATGCGCTTTTGATATTCCTCCGCGTCCGGCTCGCCGCGGCAGAAGCCGTCGCAGCGGCCCATGTGGTGATTGAGGCAGGGGCGCTCCTTCCCGATATCGCGCGGGAACCGGCGTGTGCAGGTCGGCAGGCGGAAGGCGGCGCAGACCGCGTCGATGGCGGCGCGGGTCTCGCCGCGCGCGCCGAAGGGCCCGAAGTAGCGCGCGCCGTCGTCCGCCGTTTTGTTGGCGAGCGTGAAGCGCGGGTAGGGGCCGTGGGAGAGACGGACAAAGGGGTAGCCCTTATCGTCCTTGAGCAGAATGTTGTAGTGCGGCTGATGCTGCTTGATGAGGGAGTTTTCGAGGATCAGCGCCTCGAACTCGCTGGAGACAAAGATGGTGTCGAAATGGTCGACCTGCGAGACCAGGCGGCGGGTCTTTTCGTTGTGGCCCGTGCCGAGCTGGAAATACTGGCTGACACGGTTTTTGAGCTTTTTCGCCTTGCCGACGTAGATGACCTTGCCCGATGCGTCCATCATCAGGTAGACGCCCGGGGCGAGCGGCAGGTCGTTGGCCTTTTCAAGCAGCTGCTCCTTGGTCATGCGCTCCCTCCTTTCCGCGGAAAAAGGCGGCTCCGCCCTGTGCGAAACCGCCTTTCCTTGAAACTATGATCGTTTATTCGCCGAAGTTGCCGGAAACCAGCTCGCTGAGTGCGGCGACCGCCTCTTTTTCGTCGCTGCCGTCGGCAAGCAGGGTGATGGTGGTGCCCTTCGTGATGCCGAGGGACAGCACGCCCAGCAGGCTCTTGGCGTTTACGCGGCGCTCGTCCTTCTCCACCCAGATGCCGCTCTTGAACTCGTTGGCCTTCTGAATGAAAAAGGTCGCGGGGCGCGCGTGCAGACCAACCTCATTGTTGATGGTGACTTCCTGTGTAACCATTCTCTCATCCTCCCAAATCAGACTAACGGGATATTGAGTATATTATACCATCCAAACCCCATTCGTCAATCCACTTTTTTACAAACTTCGGGAAAAACAGGGCGTTTCGTTCGGGCAGTCTGCCGAAAGTGCCGGTTTGTCCGCGGCAGGCGGACAGTGCTCACTTGAACTCCACAACGGTCACGCCGCTCTCGCCCTCGCCGTAATTGCCGAGGCGGAAGGACCTGACCGTTTTATCCCTGCGCAAATAAGACTGCACCGCCTTGCGCAGCGCGCCGGTGCCCTTGCCGTGGATGATGGTAACGGTCTCCAAATGGGCGCGGCGGGCGGCGTCGAGATAATTCTCCAGCACGCTTTCGGCCTCGAGCGTTTCCATGCCGCGCAGGTCCAGCTCGCGGGCGGCCGCGGCGGTGTTGAGGATGCGGCGGGTCGGCGAGGCGGGCACGGACGGTTTTTTCATGGCGGCGCGCTCGTCGTCCTCGATGAGGCGCACCTCGTCGTTCTTGACCGTCATGGAGAGAACGCCCGCCTTGAGCACGAGCCGGTCGCCCTTGACGGCGGTGACCTCGGCGGGGCGGTTCGTGCCGGGGATCTCCACCAGGTCGCCCGCGCGGATGGGACGAGACGGCGCGGGGATCGGCTCGCGCGATTCGTCGCGCACACCGGCGCGCTCGCGCGCGGCGTTGAGCTCGGAGACGATCTCGACGCGCTTTTCGTTCATCGCCTGCGCGTCGAGCTGCTTTTTTTGCGCTTTTCGCAGCTCGTCCAGCTCGCGGAAGGCGGCGTCCGCCGCACTCTTGGCGTCGGCAAGGATGCGCTTGGCCTCGGCCTCGCCGCGGCTGCGGGCGTTCTCCTTGGCGCGCTCCATCTGGGCGCGGAACTCACGGGCACGGCGGGAGTCCTCCTCCTGCTTCGCGTGCAGGCGGTCGATCTCCTCCTTTTCCTTTTCGAGCTGCTGGCGCTTGATCTCCAGCTGCGTCAGCACGTCCTCGAAGCGGATGCTCTCCGCGTCCATCTGCTGCTTCGCCGTCTCGATGACGCGCGGGTCGAGGCCGAGCCGCGCGGAGATGGCGAAGGCGTTAGACTTGCCGGGGATGCCGATGAGGAGCTTATAGGTGGGGCAAAGCGTCTCCACGTCGAACTCGCAGCTCGCGTTCTCGACGCCCGCCGTGGTCATGGCAAAGGTCTTGAGCTCGGCGTAGTGTGTGGTGGCGGCGATCTTCGCGCCGCGGGCACGGACGTGCTCGATGACCGCGATGGCGAGGGCCGCGCCCTCGACCGGGTCGGTGCCCGCGCCCAGCTCGTCGAAGAGGACGAGGGAATCGCCGTCCGCCTCGTCGAGGATATTGACAATGGTCTTCATGTGCGCGGAGAAGGTGGAAAGGCTCTGCTCGATGCTCTGCTCGTCGCCGATGTCGGCGAGAATGCCGGTGAACACGCTCACCGCGCTGCGGTCGCCCGCGGGAATGTGCAGTCCGCACTGCGCCATCAGGCAGAGCAGACCGAGCGTTTTGAGACTGACGGTCTTGCCGCCGGTGTTGGGGCCTGTGATGACGAGGGTATCGAAGCTGCGGCCCACCTCAATGTCGATGGGCACGGCCTTGGCGGGATCGAGCAGCGGATGGCGGGCGCGGCGGAGGGAAACGCTGCCGTCCGTGCGGATCTCGGGCCGCGCGGCGTCCATCTGGTAGCTCAGCTCGCCGCGGGCAAAGATAAGGTCGAGGTGGACGAGAATGTCATAGTCCCACAAGATCGCCTCGGCAAAGCCCGCAGCCTCGGCGGAGAGGGCGAAGAGGATGCGCTCGATCTCCTTTTTTTCCTTGGCTTCCAGCTCCTTGAGCTCGTTGTTCGCCTGCACGACGCCCATCGGCTCGACGAAAAGCGTCGCGCCGGAGGCGGAAATGTCGTGAACAAGGCCGGGCAGGTCGCCGCGGTGCTCCGCCTTGACGGGCACGACGAAGCGCCCGTCGCGCTGGGTGATAAGCGCCTCCTGCAGCGTGCTCTTGTAGCTGGGCGAGGAGATGATCTTCTGCAAGATCTGTCTGCCCTTGGCGCTTGCCGCACGCTTGTGACGGCGGATATCCGCCAGCTCGGGGCTGGCGGCGTCGGCGATCTCGTCCTCGGAGAGGATGGAGGTCGTGATCTTATCCTCTAAAAAGCGGTTGGCGTGGAGCGAGTCGAACATCCGGTCGAGGACGGTGCCCTCGCCCTGGTCGGCCTCGTAGTATTCCCGCACGCGGCGGGAGTTCGTCAGCAGTCCCGCGATGGTCAGCAGCTCGCGGGGATTGAGCATACCGCCGCGCTCGGCGCGGGCAAGTGCCTCGCGCACATCCTTCACGCCGGAGAACGACGGACTGCCGCGCAGGCCGATGAGGGCGCGGGCGGCGTCCGTTTCATCCTGTAAGCGGCGCACATCGTCCGCATCGGTGGAGGGCGTCAGGCGCAGGGCGCGCTCCTTTGCCGCCTCGCTGACCGCCTTTTGCGAAAGGCGCTCCAAAAGCTGCGGCAGCTCGAGCACGCGGATGGATTTTTCAAACAGTTCTGTCATGGTGATTTCCTATGTCGATCTTATGGATTTGTAAAAGTCGAGCGTTCTGAAGCGCCGGTCGAGCTGCACGGCAGCAAAGGTCTCGCAGGCCACGCTCAAGCGCGCGAGCGAGGCAGGCTCAAGCGTGAACGACAGCAATCGTTTGGACGGGGCGCCGACGATGTGGCGCATCGCGGCGAGCGCTCCCGCGTCGAGCGGCAGACCGCCTGCCGGTCCCGCGCACGTTTTGCACAGCACCACGCCCTGCGCCGCGTCGAACACCGGCTCGACGGGATCGGTCCTGCCGCACATGGCGCAGTCGTCGAGCAGCGGCTCATAGCCGGAGAGCGCGAGCAGGCGCAGCTCGAAGGCGGCACGCACCAGCTCGTTCGGGCGGTCCAGCGTGTCGAGCGCGTAGAGCGAATTGAGCAGCAGGGACAGCACCTCGCCGGAGGGCAGGTCCTCGCTCGTGACCGCCTCGGCCATTTCGGCGAAGTAGGACGCGAGGGAGAGCTTTTCCAGATCGGCGCGCAGGCCGTCAAAGAGCGCGATGGTCGATGCCTCGTCGAGATAGTGCCAGCTCCCGCGGCGGTAGAGCACCAGCTCGGAAAAGGCAAGGTGCTGGCACGCCGCGGCGAGCTTGCTCGAGCGCCGCCGCGCGCCGCGCGCAATGACGGCGAGCCGTCCGTGCTCCGCGGTGAGGACGGTCAGGATGTAGTCGGCCTCCTTTGTCTCCGTTGCACGGAGCACGAGGCCGCGGGTGACAAGTTTATCGGGCATTGGGCGGCTGTTCACACTCCTCCGCTTGCTTTGCCAGCATATAAAAGGTCGGGTTCCCGGTTTGCAGAAAAAGCTGATAGTAGCCATTGTCCATGCGCTTCACCTCTCGGCGTTAGCATGAGGAGAAGCGCGGAGAATATGGCTGGAAAATTTTTATTGGTCGTTGTAGCCGAAGCTCCGGATGTAGTTCATGTTATCGCGCCAGTTTTCCTTGACCTTGACCCAGGTCTCAAGGTAGACCTTCGTGCCCATGAAGCGCTCGATGTCCTGCCGCGCCTCGGTGGAGATCTTTTTGAGCATCGCGCCGTTCTTGCCGATGATGATGCCCTTGTGGCTGGCCTTTTCGCAGTAGATGGTCGCGTCGACCTCGATGACCTCGTCGTCGCGCTCGATGAAGCGCGTGATCTCCACGGCCGTGCCATGCGGAATTTCCTTGTCGAGGTTGCGCAGCAGCTTTTCGCGCACGATCTCGCCCACGACCTGACGGTCGGGCTGGTCGGTGGTCATGCCGTCAGGGAAGAGCTGCGGGCCTTCGACGGCGTACTTCTTGAATTCGTCCAGCAGCTCGTCCAGCCCGTCGCGCGTGCGCGCGGAGATGGGGAAAATGCCGTCGAAATCATACGCCTCGCTGTAGGCGGCGATAACGGCGAGCAGGTCGTCCTTTTTCGCAACGGTGTCGATCTTGTTGATGCACAAAACGGCGGGCAGATGCGACTGCCGGATCTTCTCGATCAGCTCCTGCTCGGGGATGCCGACGTGCGGCACCGGCTCGACGAGCAGAGCGACGAGGTCCACGTCCGCGATGGAATCGCGCGCGACCTTCACCATGTAGTCGCCCAGACGGCTGCGCGGCTTGTGAAAGCCCGGAGTGTCGAGCAGGACGAGCTGCGTATCGCCCTCGGTCACGACGCCGTAGATGCGGTTGCGCGTGGTCTGCGGCTTATTGGAGACAATGGCGATCTTCTCGCCGACGAGTGCGTTGGTCAGGCTGGACTTGCCGACGTTCGGACGTCCGCAGAGGGTGATCATGGCGGTTTTTGTCTTTTGCATAGGTGATCCTCAACTTTCTTCTATGTTGAACAATTTGGTTTATGTTTCGCCGCTTTTGCGGCGTACAAGCGTTTTCCGTATCCTACCGCTCGAGGTCGAGCCTCTTCATGATGGCTTCCTCATGCTCGCGCATCTGCGCCTTCATGGGGCCTTCGTCCAGATGATCATAGCCTAAAAGGTGGAGCACGGAGTGCGTCACAAGGTAGGCAAGCTCGCGGCGGTTCGAGTGTCCGTATTCCTTCGCCTGCGCGGCAACGTGTTCGAGCGAGATGACCATATCGCCGAGCGGGACGAGGCCCGTGCCGGGGTCGGCGTCCTCCTCGCCCGGAAGCTCACCGGGGGTAAGCTCGAACATCGGAAAGCTCAAAACATCCGTTGCGCGGTCCACCTGCCGCATCTCACGGTTGATCGCGTGGATGGTCTCGTCGTTCGTCAGCCGCACGTCGATCTCACAGGGAAAATCCACGCCCTCGGCGGCAAGCGCCGTGCGGATCACCTTGCGGATGAAGGCGCATTTGCTCTCGCCTGCTCCGGGTACATCCGAGGTGATGGGAATGTAATGTCTCTTTGCCATTATCGTTTCCTCTTTTCGTTCCGGGCGTCCTCATAGTCCGCGTAGGCCTTGATGATGCGCTGGACCATGACGTGACGCACCACATCCTGATCGGTCAGCTCGCAGATACCGATGCCCTCGACATTTTTGAGCACGCGCACCGCCTGCTTGAGACCGCTCAGCTTATCGGCGGGCAGGTCGATCTGCGTCGCGTCGCCGGTGATGACCATTTTTGAGCCGAAGCCCATGCGGGTAAGGAACATTTTCATCTGCTCGCAGGAGGTGTTCTGCGCCTCGTCGAGAATGATAAAGCTGTCGTCGAGCGTGCGGCCGCGCATATAGGCGAGAGGCGCGACCTCGATGTTGCCGCGCTCGAGATACTTGGCATAGGCGTCCGCGCCGAGCATCTCAAAGAGCGCGTCGTACAGCGGGCGCAGATAGGGGTCGACCTTGTTTTGCAGGTCGCCGGGCAGAAAGCCCAGCCGCTCGCCCGCCTCGACCGCCGGGCGCGTGAGGATGATGCGGTTGACGCGCTCGGCGCGAAACGCCGCAACCGCCTCCGCCACGGCAAGGTATGTTTTGCCCGTGCCGGCCGGGCCGACGCCGAGCGTGATCGTGTTCTGCTCAATGGCATCCAGATACGCGCGCTGGCCGAGCGTCTTTGCCTTGATTGGCTTGCCCTTGGCCGTGATGCACACCACGTCGCCCGCAAGTTCCTGGATCTTCTGCTCCCGGCCCTCGCGCACGAGGCGGAAGATGTAGCGCACGTTCTGCTCGCCGATCTCCTCGCCCTTGGCCGCCAGCGACAGCAGGCCGGCAATGGCCTTTTCGGCGTAGAGCACGTTTTCCGCCTCGCCGGTGATATGGATCTGCTCGTCGCGGTCGGTCACGCGCACGTTGTATTCGGTCTCGATCATCCGCAGGTTCTGGTCAAACGACCCGAACACGCTGATGACGTCCTCCATTCTGTCGACTTCCATGGTTTTTTCAATCATCTGCTGTAGTCCCTTCCCCGGCCGGCGGCCGAAGCTGTAAAAATTCCGCGTCCGGCGTCGCCTGCGCGCGGCCGATCTCCTGCTCGCACTCGGCCGTGAGCGTCACGGTCAGCACGTTGCCGGTAGTCTCCGCTGCCGTCTCATAGGAAATGATCGCGCCATCCGCGCCGATCGTCTCGCGCAGCTGCTGCAGCAGCGCCTGCTCGAGCGATGCGCGCGCCGCGTCCTCCGATACCGGCGCGTCCGCCGTCCGATACGGCTGCACGCGCTCACGCACCAGCGAAAACGGCAGCGTGAACACGCCCCGGATCGCAAAAGGATATTCATAAATGATTTTATCACATTCTGCGTCAGAAATTCCACTGTTTTGATAAAAATTGATCCGTTTTTTCCCCACGCGCAGCGCCCAGCGCGTCCGCGCACCGTGCGCAGGCTGTTTTTCGCTTTCCGTCAGAGCGATCTGCCCCGTGAGCTCCTGCCGCGTGCGGGCGCGGATCTCGGCGCGGGCGCACACCGGGCGCACCCCGCCGCCGAGGTCTGTGACCGCGCCGGACACGAGCACATCGCCCGGCTCGACCGCCGCGCCGGGCACGACGCGCGCCTCGCCGGCGTAGACGTCCATGCTCAGGATGACCCCGGTCGCGGAGGCATAAATGCTCACGGGCGTGTCGTCCGGCGTGATGTCCGGCAGGGGCTCCTTTTCGCGCACGATCACCTCGGCGCGGCTGCCGTGCACGTTCACGGTCAGCCAGCGCAGCTCCGGCAGGCGCAGGATCATGTCGTTGCGCACTAGGTCGTTCGACAGCGCGGGCCAGTACGTGCCCGGGCGCACGCCGCATTCATCCAGGCAGCGCAGGATCTGCCCGGTCGTGAGCGTCTCGTTGCCGGTCACGTCGATGCGCCAGATGAACAGTGACGATGTCAGCACCGCCAGCACCGCCACGAGCAGCCCCGCGCACGCGCCCCGGTAGCGCGCGGCGCGCCGCAGCAGCTGCGGCAGGCCGCGGCGATAGAGCGTTTTCACCTCGCACTGACACCGGCGCGCCAGCTCTGCCGCCGTTTCCGCGCAGCGCGCGCGCACCGTGATGCGCAGCGTATAGGCGTCCACCGGCTCGGACGCCGTGCAAGCGATGCCCGCCGCCGCGCATGCATTGAGCACGCGCTCCGGGGGCACGCCGCACACCTCCAGCCGCGCCTGTATGACAAGGGCCAGGATCCACCGCGTCAAAGCCATCACCTCACGCAAATTCGGCACACGCGATCGTGCCGGAGATCAGCAGCGCCGTGCTGTCCATGGCCACGAGCTGCAGGTTCGTGCCGCGGATGCACACGCGCACCCGCCCGCCGTCGACCACGATGCACTCATGGCTGTATTCGAGCAGACCGCAGTGGTTTTCCACCAGCGCGCGGCGCCGGCCGGTCACGGTCAGCTTCGGCACGCCGGCCACGGATTCCGCCGGCAGGTCCAGCCGCTCCGCGATCTCGAGCGGAATATCAGACAGCCGCTTCACCGGCTCACCCCCTTCGCTGCAAGCCATTTTATGCGCCCGCAGGCAAGTTTAGGCCGGGACAGGCATACAAATGCACGAGAACCGATTTTGGGAGGGATGCCGGTGGAAGGCAAACGGGGCAATTACATCGCGCTTGCGGTGACGCTCTCGGCGCTCGGCGCGCTGCTGCTGTGCTCGCAGGCGGCGCTCGAGAGTGCGCGCGCGGGGCTGAACCTCTGCGCGCAGATGATCGTGCCGTCGCTGCTGCCGTTTTTTATCCTCTCGTCGCTGCTGCAGCAGCTCGGGCTGCCGGGGATCCTGGGCAGGCTGCTCTCCCCCGTGACGCAAAAGCTCTTCGGCATCGGCGGCGCGGGCGCATCGGCGCTGCTGCTGGGCGTGACGGGCGGATATCCGCTCGGCGCGGATGCCGTGGCCCGGCTGCGGCGCAGCGGCGCGCTCACGCGCGAGCAGGCCGAGCGCGCGCTCGCATTCTGCAACAATTCCGGCCCAGCGTTTCTCGTCGGCGCGGCAGGCGTGGGCGTGTTTCACAGCGCGGGCTACGGGCTGCTGCTTTACGGCGTGCACGTGCTGTCCGCCGTGATCGTCGGCATGCTCTTCGCCCCGCGCAGCGGCGGCTTTCTGCCGGAGGATCGGTCGCAGATCGCGGCCGTGTCGCTCTCGCAGGCGCTGCCGGAGGCCGTGCGCAGCGCCGTGCGCGCGGTGCTGACGGTCAGCGGCTTTGTGGTCACGTTCAGCGTCATGACCGGTGTGCTCGACGCCTCCGGCCTGCTGCCGGCGCTGGTGGGCACGAGCGCTGCGCGGCTCGGGCTGGAGCTGCACTTTACCCGCGCGCTGTGCACGGGCGTGCTCGAGCTCGGCACCGGCATCGGCGCGATGCAGGGTCTGATGCCGACGCCGGGGAATCTCGCCCTCGCCGCCTTTCTCATCGGCTGGGGCGGCGTGTCCGTGCACTGTCAGACGGCGGCGGTCATCGCCGGGACAGACATCAAAAGCGCCCGACACACGGTCGGGCGCCTGCTGCACGGAGCGATCTCCGCGCTGTGTATGTGGGTTCTGGCAAGCCTGGCACTTTTTTCTTGATTGTTGCAGCCAAAAAGCGAAGAGTAAGGAGTCCAACTGAGCATATACTCCGGAAATACAAACTTATAAGCTTGTACAAATGTCAAAACATCCAATTGAAAAGCTGTCCTTTACTTCCTCTAGCTCATGGTATATTATAGAAAGGCAGAAAAAGGAGGGGTTGGCTGATGGATAATGAAAAACAGAATACGCAAAAAGAAGAAATCCAGCAACGCATGGAAACGCTTGGAATGACAATATTTACCGCATCGCTTGGTGCATTTTTTACTAATGACGGGTTTATTGACTGCATTCGCAGTGGAAAATGGTTGGACGTCCTGCTGCTAATTGTAATAAACGCCGTCGCATGCGTGGTTAGCTGGGCATTTCTACAAGCGGTTGTTGTTCAACTACTCGAAAAGCAAAAATGGTTTCAAAAAATTGGCCGGTTTAAAACTCCGCTACTAATGATACTTTGTATTCTGCTAAGCTGTGCCTCATATTATGTTATATTCACAAAAATATTAAAGTAAAAAATGTAAGGCCGCGTACCATTCAGTGCACGGCCTTATTATATTGACTTACGAATTTCAGCGCCCGACACACGGTCGGGCGCCTGCTGCACGGAGCGATCTCCGCGCTGTGTATGTGGGTTCTTGCAAACCTTTTTTAGCTCACACCCCGGCAAACGAAAACACGATGCCGACGACGGCGGACGCCGCGATGTATACGATCGGGTGCAGCTTCTTCGTTGGCTTGACGACATTCGTCAGTACCCAGATGACGGCCGCGAGCAGCAGCCCCTTCCAGAAAAACAGATCCGTGAACCGGCCGCTCGCCTGAAAGGCGCTCTCCTGGATCAGCGAGATGCGCACGACGGAAAAGCCCGCCGCTGCGATCAGCGCAGCGGACGCCGGGCGCAGCCCGTAAAACGCATGGTCGACGAACCGGTTTTCCCGGAACTTTTTCAGGCAGGACGCGATGATGAGGATGCAGATGACCGCGGGCGTCACGAGACCCAGCGTCGCGATGAGCGCACCGGGAACGCCGCCCGTGATGTAGCCCACATAGGTCGCCGTGTTGACGCCGATCGGGCCGGGCGTAGACTCCGACACCGCGACCATGTCCGCGATCTGCTGATAGGTGAACCAGCCCATGCGGTCGGACATGTCATAGATAAACGGGAGCGTGGCGAGGCCGCCGCCGACGGAAAACAGGCCGGTCTTGAAAAACTCCCAGAACAGGCGCAGATAGATCATGCCTTACGCGCCTCCAGTTCCCGGATCACGACGCCCGCGACCGCAGCCGCAAGCACGTACAGCACCGGCGAGATGTTCAGAAACACGCTGCCCGCAAACACGAGCAGGAAGATCAGGAACGTCTTCCAGTCCACAACGGATTTTTTCCACAGCTTCACGACGGCGTTGAGGATGAGCACGCACACGCACACGCGGATGCCGGCGAAGGCGTTCTGCACGGCGGGCAGGTGCGCGAAATTCTGAATAAAGGCCGCGATGATCATGATGATGACGAGCGACGGGAACACGACGCCCAGCGTGGCAAAGATGCCGCCCCAGATGCCCGCCTGCTTCTGCCCGACGAACGTGGCGGTGTTGACCGCGATGACGCCCGGCGTGCACTGGCCGATGGCGTACCAGTCCATGACCTCTTCCTCCGTGGCCCAGCGGCGCTTTTCCACGACCTCGCGCTGCAGCGCGGGCAGCATGGCATATCCGCCGCCGAACGTCGTCACGCCGACGACGGCGAACGCGCCGAAGAGGCCGAAGAGCTGTTTGAGTTTCTCTTTCATAACGCTCCCTCAAAGATCCGGCCCTCCGGCGAAAACTGCCGGAGGGCCGGGGCAAATGGTTTCGGTTCAGCCGCGCAACGTCTCAGCGAACTGCGCGTAGCGCTGCACGCGCTCGTCGCACTCGGCGCGCGTCGCGCCGACACCAAGGATGTACACCTTGATCTTCGGCTCCGTGCCGGACGGGCGGACGATGAACGAGCAGCCGTCGTCCAGCTCAAAATACAGCACGTTCGAGCCGGAAATGGGCGTTTTGTCCATCTTACCGAGGCCCATGACGTACACCGAGCCGTCCTGATAGTCGCGCATGCGCACGACCTTCGTGCCCGCGATCTCCTGCAGCGGCTCGCGGCGCAGCTGCGCCATGAGCGCGCGCATCTTCTCCAGGCCGTCAAGGCCCGGCATGACGAGGTTGAGCGTGCGCTCCCCGTAGAAGCCGTACTTTTCATACAGCGCGTCGAGCGCCTGCGCGAGCGTCATGCCCTGCTCGAAGTAGTACGCCGCCATCTCCGTGATCATCACGCAGGCGGTCACGGCGTCCTTGTCGCGGACATAGTCGCCCATCATGTAGCCGTAGCTCTCCTCGAAGGCGAGCACGTACTGATACGAGCCGTCGCGCTGGTATTCGGCCAGCTTCTCGGCCATGAACTTAAAGCCTGTGAACGTCTCGTCAAAGTGGATGTCGTTCACATCGCAGATGCGGCGCACCATTTTGGACGTGACGATCGTCGAGATCGCGGCCGCGTTTTCCGGCAGCGTGCCCTTGCGGCGGCGCGCCGTGATGATATAGTCGAGCAGCAGCACGCCCATCTGGTTGCCGGTGATGGTGTGGTACTCCCCGTCCGCGCCGCGGACCATGACGCCGACGCGGTCGGAGTCCGGATCCGTGCCGAGGATGAGGTCGCTGCCGACCTCCTTGGCGAGGTCAACGGCCAGATAGAAGCCCTCCGGATTTTCCGGGTTCGGGCTCTTGACGGTCGGGAACGTGCCGTCGAGCACCATCTGTTCCTTGACGGGGATGACCTGCGTCATGCCCAGCCTATGCAGCGCCTCGGGCACAAGGTGCCAGCCTGCGCCGTGAAACGGCGTGTAGACGATCTTGAACCGGTCGGCCACGCGGCGGACAACGTCCGGGTCGATCGGCTGGCGCAGGACGTTGGACAAAAACGCTTCGTCCGTCTCCGCGCCCATGAACTCCACAAGGCCCTGACGCACCGCGTCGTCAAAGTCCATGCGCTGGATATCATTGAAGATGTCCAGCCGCTCCATGTTCCTGGCGATGGCGGCGGCGTGCTGCGGCGGGAGCTGCGCCCCGTCGGACCAGTAGACCTTGTAGCCGTTATATTCTTTCGGGTTGTGGCTGGCCGTGATGTTCAGGCCGGCCGTGGTGCCGTAGTGCTTGACGGCGAACGACAGCTCCGGCGTCGGACGCAGGGCGTCGAAAATGCGCACGTGGATGCCGTTGGCCGCCATGACGGATGCGGCCTCGTGCGCAAAGCGCTCGCTGTTGACGCGGCAGTCAAAGCAGATGGCGATGCCGCGCGCGCACGCGCTCTCGCCCTCGGCCTTGATGACCTCCGCGAACGCCTGCGTGGCGTGGCGGATGACATGAATGTTCATGCGGCGGCAGCCGAGCGCCATCTCGCCGCGCAGGCCGGCCGTGCCGAACTCGAGCGGGGCGAAAAAGCGGCTCTCGATCTCTTTTTTGTCGTCGCGGATGGCGTTGAGTTCTTCCCATTCCGCATTGGAGAGCGCGGGGCTGTCGAGCCAGCGCTGGTATTCTTCCATATAATTACGCATTGTCGTCTCCTTCCGTCAGCGCCTCAGCGCAGCCTTCCTGAAGTGCCTGCGCATCGGCAAGCAGCGTCTCAGGAACCAGAATTTCCACTCCGTAACCGGACATACCTAACATGATCTTGCCAAACTGACCGTCCCCGGGATAGTTTTTCAGGCAGGGGATGCCATAGGCCTCCAGCATATTGACCAGCAGCACGTCGTCCATATCCACGCCCGTGCACTTGGTCAGCAGCGCCGGGGGCACCAGTTCGCCGTCCGCATCGCGCGGCCAGCGCTTGAGCAGATCGCCGGGAAGTGATCTGCCCCACTCTGCTTTCAGCTCTTGCGCCATGTTGTTTCTCCTGTTTCATTTATGATATTGCGTGCCCGCGTTGATCGTGCACGCGCGGTAGATCTGCTCGGCGAGCATGACGCGCGCCAGATGGTGCGGGAATGTCATCGGCGACATGCTCAGCCGCAGCGACGCCTCGCGCTTGAGGCCCTCGTCGAGGCCGAACGACCCGCCGACGAGAAAGCACACCTTCGACGTGCCGCCCGCGGCGTAACCGGCGAGCTGCCGCGCGAGCGCCTCGCTCGAGAGGAGTTTGCCCTCGACGCACATGGCGATCACGGCCGCGCCCTTCGGGATGCGCGCGCGGATGGCCTGCGCCTCTTTTTCCAGCGCGGCGTGGATCTCTTTTTGCGACGGGCGCTCCGGCAGGCGCTGCTCCGGCAGCTCCACCAGGTCAAACCGGCAATAGGCGCCCAGCCGCTTGGCATATTCCGCGAACGCGGAGATATAATAGGTCTCGCGCATCTTTCCGACGCAGACGAGGGTTATCGACAGCATACGCACGCCTTTCCCGCCGTGAGCGCGAGCGTCGTCTCCGCCGGGGCGGCGTACAGCTCCGGCTGCGTGCCGGGCTGAAAGCCCGCCGCCGCGAGCGCGAGTGACACGGTCTCGAGCGCGGCGCGGGGCGTGTTGTTCTCCCGGCTGAGATGGCCAAGGATGAGCTGCTGCGCCCCGTTTTCCGCGAGGTACACCGCCAGCGCCCCGGCGCTTTCATTCGACAGATGGCCGTGATCGGATGCGATCCGGCGCTTGAGATAGATCGGGTAAGGCCCGGTGCGCAGCAGCTCCGGGTCGTGGTTGGCCTCAATGACGGCGCAGTCCACGCCGCACAGCGCCGCGCGCACGGCATCCGTCACGGTGCCGAGGTCGGTGCAGAAACCGAAGCGCGCCGACCCGTCGAGCCGGTAGCCGCAGCTCCCGGCCGCGTCATGCGGCGTGGGAAACGGCGTCACGCGCACATCGCCGAGGCAAAACGGCTCGCCCGGCGCGATCTCGTGCAGGCAGTCCGTCCGCTCGGGCAGCAATTTTCGCAGCGCAGCGCACACCGCCGGCAGCGCATACACCGCCGTGGGGTCGCGCCGCAGCAAAACGGCCAGGCCCTTAACATGGTCGGAGTGCTCGTGCGTCACGAGTACGCCCGCGAGGTCGGCCGGCGCAACATCCTGCGCAGTGAGTCCCGCGCAGATGCGCCGCGCGGAGATGCCGGCGTCGATCAGAATATGTGTCTCGCCGTCGGACACGAGCGCGCAGTTGCCGCTCGACCCGCTGGCAAACAGCGCGATGTTCATTCGGCAGCGGCCGCCGCGCACTGCTCGGCCCCGTCGCGCTCGAGCACGATGTCCGCACCGACACCGCGCAGCTTGCCGACGAAGTTTTCGTAGCCGCGCTCGATAAAGCGGATGTCCGTGACCACGGTCTCCCCCGTGGCGCACAGGCCCGCAATGACCACGGCGGCGCCGGCACGCAGGTCGCACGCGCGGACTTCCGCGCCGTGCAGGCCCTCCACGCCGTTGATGATGGCGGTGCAGCCGTCCACCTGCGCGTCCGCGCCCATGCGGCCGAGCTCCTGAATGTACTTGTAGCGATTGTCATACACGCCCTCGGTCACGACGCTCGTGCCGTCGGCCAGACACAGCGCCACGCTGATCTGCGGCTGCATATCCGTCGGGAAGCCGGGGGACGGCTGGGTCTTGACGTTCGTATGGCGCAGGCGGCCGTTGCTGCGCACGAGCACGCTGTCCCCGCCCTCGACGACGGTGACGCCCATCTCGCGCAGCTTGGCGCTGATGCACTCCAGATGGCGCGGGATCACATTCGCCAGGCGCACTTCCCCGCCGGCCGCGGCGCAGGCCGCCATATACGTG
>ERZ773181.1299-NODE-1299-length-20824-cov-6.636670_pt1 | contig 20824 bp, 17 predicted proteins | sample MGYA00581001_ERZ773181 | MGnify/ENA primary metagenome ERZ773181 (study PRJEB29015, sample SAMEA2737780) | human gut metagenome | biome: human gut; feature: human-associated habitat; material: faeces | place: China | collected 2012 ... | reverse complement strand
GCGGCCGTCATACACCGTTCTTCAATAACTATCGTCCTCAGTTCTATTTCAGAACAACTGACGTTACCGGCGTAATCAAACTTCCTGAAGGAACAGAAATGTGCATGCCTGGCGACAACGTTGTAATGGATGTTGAACTCATTACACCAATCGCAATCGAAGAAGGACTCCGTTTCGCAATCCGTGAAGGCGGACGTACAGTCGGTTCCGGTGTTGTAACCGAAATTCTTGGCTAATACGAAAGTATTTATGTGCCTTTTAAATCTATCCATATATTTATGGATAGATTTTTTTATGTATAAATAAAGTTCGTAACCAATAAGGTTACGAGCTTTGTAATTTATTTTTTGATATTTAATTTTCATAAAAATATACTTTTATACAATTTCTGTCTTTCAATTATTTAAACTATATGTTTTGTTTTATGAATATCTTAAAAATATTCTTTCAGAAAATCTCATTTATTCGCTTTTTTAAGTCACATACGCCATTCCAGTTTACCGACTTTATTCTATGGCGTTTGCCGTGTAGTTTTTTTAGTTAAATCCTTTGCATTGTCTTCAGTAGTTAGTCAAAACAATGCTTGCCCTTTTTTATTGAGTTTTTATATGTTGAAATTTTATCTGATGTAATTTTTTCTTTTCCGTCAAATGTGTAGCACATCTTTTCTATGCCAATACTTTTGTTAAAATTTTCTAATGTTTCATCACTTAATTTGGAGTTTTATCTGACGTTTTAAATCGTCTTCGGTTTTTAAATAAAATATATCAATGTTTATTTTAAAAAAATATATAATTTATAAAATAAAGTTTAAATTTACAAGTGTTTTTTAATTTTATGATTAATATTTTATTGACCTTAAGAGCATAATGATTTAAAATTATACTGGTATAGGTATATTGTAAATTATAAGAATGGAGCTATTCCAAATGTCCAAAAAATTATTTACTTCAGAATCAGTTACGGAAGGTCACCCGGATAAATTGTGTGATCAAATTTCCGACGCTGTTTTGGATGCAATTTTAAGTAAAGATTCAAATGCTCATGTTGCGTGCGAAGTTACTGCTTGTACAGGACTTATTCACGTAATGGGCGAGATTACCACTTCTTGTTACATAGATATTGATAAAGAAGTCAGACGTGTCATTAATGAGGTGGGGTATAATAATTCTTTGTATGGTTTTAACGGTGATACGTGTGGAGTTATTACATCTATAAATTCTCAATCTCCCGATATAGCCCGAGGCGTTGATTGTTCTTTTGAAAAAAAGAACGGCTGTTCAAATACTCACGACGAAATAGGGGCAGGAGATCAAGGATTAATGTTTGGATTTGCATGCGATGAGACTCCTGAATTAATGCCGCTTCCCATATCGTTGGCTCATAAGCTTGCTAAACGCTTGGCTTATTTAAGAAAAAAGGGAATATTGGATTATTTAAGACCTGACGGCAAAACTCAAGTTACAGTTGAATATGAAAATGATATTCCAAAAAGAATAGATACCATAGTGGTTTCGACTCAACACGCTCCCGAGGTTGAATCCGAACGCATTTATGAAGATGTGGTAAAAAATGTGGTTGTTCCGACTGTTCCTGCTGATATGATAGACGAAAAAACAAGAATATTGGTAAATCCAACAGGAAGATTTGTTATCGGTGGACCTGCAGGAGACAGCGGTCTTACGGGAAGAAAAATAATAGTGGATACATATGGAGGTTACTCGAGGCACGGCGGTGGAGCTTTTTCAGGTAAAGATGCGACAAAAGTAGATAGGTCTGCGGCATATGCTGCCAGATACATTGCCAAGAACATAGTAGCGGCAAATTTAGCCAAAAAGTGTGAAATTCAGCTTGCTTATGCTATAGGAGTTTCGCGTCCTGTTTCTGTACGAGTTGATACTTTTGGTACATCGACAGTTTCAGAAGAAGTATTGTCTTACGCTGTAAACGAAGTTTTTGATTTGCGTCCTTGTGCAATAATTGAAAAGTTTAATTTGAGAGCACCTATCTATTTCTCATTGGCATCTTATGGTCAGATGGGTCGCGAAGATTTGAATGTCGGATGGGAAAAAACAGATAAAGTTAATGAATTAAAAGAAGTTGTTAAAAAAATAGAATCACAACTGAAATTATAAGGAGGTAATTATTATGTGCATTAATTTAGAATCTGAGATAAAGAATAAAATTTCTGAACTTGAAAAAACTCTTAATTCTTCAAATAATTTAAACGAAGTACAGAGTGTTAAAGATGAATATTTAAAAAAATATGTAAAAAGTCTTTATTCCGAGTTGAAAAAAATTGATAATCCCGAAGAAAAAAAGCAGCTAGGAAAAGTTATAAACGATTTTAAAAATCATTGTGAAAACATTATCAATACTTATATTGAAAAATTTAAAAATTCAAAAAATGTTTCCAATTATGACTATACGGTTTTTAAAAATAGCATAAAGATTGGTTCTGGTCATCCGCTTATAAAGCTTTACAAAAAAATCGAAAAAGTATTTGTAGGTATGGGATTTTCTGTTGTTCAAGGCCCTGAAATAGAGCTTGATAAATATAATTTTGAAATGCTGAATTTACCGCCTCATCACCCGGCACGTGATATGCAAGATACTTTTTATATTTCCGTTCCGAATATTTTATTGCGTTCACATACGTCTTCGGTTCAGATACGTACCATGGAAAAAAGAAAACCACCTATACAGGTTATTTCTCCGGGAACTGTATATAGAGTTGACGATATTGATCCTCAACACACTCCTATGTTTTATCAAATTGAAGGATTAATGGTTGCGGAAAAGATATCATTTTCAAATTTAAAAGCTGTTTTGATAAAATTTTTAAATTCCCTGATAATTCTTTCTGCTTTTTATATAAAGCAACAGGGAAGGGATATTGTGGAGCATGCGAGACTCGAACTCGCCACCTTTAGACTGCCAGTCTAACGCTCTAGCCAGATGAGCTAATGCCCCGGTTTTGTGTTGCAAAGATACACATAAAATTGAAATTGCAAAATAGAAACCTTATTTTTCTTCCAATTATTTTAATATAATATTATTTCTCCTCTATGAATGAACAAAGAATCATCCATTCTGTTTATGAGGTTCATCAGGTGAAGCAACTATCGAGTTGCATATCTGATTAATTTAATTTTTTGTTCATAATAGATGCCCCGGCTTGCGAGAAGTCGGGGTATTTTTATTACATTTGCAAAAACGTATCTGTTTAATGTAAACAAATAAAATGAATATGCTGATATATAATACCACTTATCAAGTAGCAATTGATGATGCACGTAACTTTGTCATCTGGCTTAATGAATGCTATATTCCCGAAGTAGAAAAACAAGGATTGCTTCAAAGTCCGCGCCTTACTCACATCCTCAGTCATAAAGAAGAAGACAGTGAATGTTTTTCACTGCAATGGGAAGTAGAAGACAGTGCAGCCTTACATCACTGGCATACCCGGCAAGGTATGAAGCTTAACGAAGAAATGATGAAAGTCTTCAAAGACAAAGTGGTAGGATTTCCCACCTTAATGGAGGTCATCAAGTGATTCAGCCGGTTAAAGAGAAAATAATTCTGGGCATTGACCCCGGAACTACCATCATGGGTTACGGATTGCTGAAAATAGCAGGTACCAAACCGCAAGTCATCACCATGGGAGTGATAGATTTACGTAAATACGATAATCATTATCTTAAGCTTCGTCGAATCTTTGAACGTGTTATCGGCATTATTGAAGCGTATCTGCCCGATGAACTGGCCATTGAAGCTCCCTTTTTTGGAAAGAATGTACAGTCCATGCTAAAATTAGGGCGTGCGCAAGGGGTAGCAATGGCTGCCGCACTAAGCCGTGATATCCCCATCACCGAATATGCTCCATTAAAAATAAAAATGGCTATCACCGGCAACGGACAAGCCAGTAAGGAACAGGTGGCGGATATGCTGAAGCGTATGCTCCATATTCCCGATAACGAAATGCTACCTTTTATGGATGCTACCGATGGACTTGCCGCAGCCTATTGCCATTATTTGCAAGCCGGAAGACCCACTCTTGCCAAAGAGTATTCAGGATGGAAAGATTTTATCAATAAAAATCCTGATAAAATAAGGAGATAAACAAAAAAAGTATTGGTAAGTAACAAAATATAAATTTATGAATGTCAAACACGTTATTTGGGCATCGATTATGTCAACCACTATCAGTTGTCAGTCTGTAAAGAAAGAATATACATCTTTTGAAGAATATCCTATCCCCGAAGGGAAGTTAGTGGAAATGGAGTACTCGCCAATTGAAACCAAGTTTACACTTTGGGCACCTACAGCTGAAGAAGTGCGTGTATTGTTATATGATTCGGGCAACGAAGGTTCTGCTTATCAAACTCTGTCGCTTGAAATGGGAGAAGATGGTATTTGGAATACTTCTATTAAAGAAGACTTAAAAGGAAAGTTCTATACTTTTAATGTAAAAGTAAATGGTAAGTGGCTGGGAGATACCCCGGGCATTATGGCTAAAGCAGTGGGAGTAAACGGAAAGCGTGCTGCTGTCATTGACTTGCGCTCCACCGATCCTGAAGGCTGGGCGAACGATGTACGTCCGCTTTTAAAGGACTATGCCGACATCATAGTATATGAAATGCATCATCGCGATTTTTCTTTGGATTCAGTTTCGGGAATTCGTAATAAAGGAAAATTCCTTGCATTAACCGAATTAGGAACTACTACTTCGCAGGGTGAAAAAACCGGCATCGACCACCTGAAAGAACTGGGTGTCACGCACGTGCATATTCTTCCTTCATACGATTATGCATCTGTGGACGAAAGTAAACCGGACAAGGCACAATACAACTGGGGCTATGATCCTCAGAACTATAATGTGCCTGACGGCTCTTATTCCACCGATCCTTATAAGCCCGACGTGAGAATCAAGGAATTCAAGCAGATGGTGCAGGCCCTTCACAAAGCAGGTATCCGTGTGGTACTCGACGTGGTTTATAATCATACTTTTAACACTGAGGAAAGCAACTTCGAGCGTACGGTACCCGGCTACTTCTATCGCCAAACAAAGGATGGTAAACCGGCCAACGGCTCCGGCTGCGGAAACGAGACTGCCAGTGACCGTGCCATGATGCGTAAATACATGGTGGAGTCTGTACTCTACTGGATAAACGAATATCACATTGACGGCTTCCGATTTGACCTGATGGGTATTCACGATATTGAGACAATGAACGAAATCCGTGCTGCCGTAGACAAGATAGATCCATCCATCTTTATTTATGGTGAAGGATGGGCCGCCAGCACTCCCCAGCTTGATCAAGAAGAACTTGCCATGAAAGCCAATATATACAAGATGCCACGTATTGCCGCTTTCTCCGATGAAATGCGCGACGGTTTGCGCGGTGGTTGGGATGATGACCGGAAAGGTGCTTTCTTGATTGGCCAACCGGGGCATGAGATGAGTATAAAGTTTGGGTTGGTGGGAGCAGTCAAACATCCACAAGTAATAAATGATTCGGTGAATTACAGCAAAGAACCATGGGCATTACAACCGACCCAAATGATAAGTTATGTCAGCTGCCATGATGATATGTGTCTGGCAGACAGACTAAAAGCTACGATGCCGGATGCAACGGACGAAGAACGTGCCTCTCTGCACAAATTGGCCGAAACTTTTGTCTTCACCTCACAAGGTGTACCTTTTATTTTTGCCGGAGACGAAATGATGCGAGACAAGAAAGGAATACATAATTCTTACAATAGTCCTGATAGTATCAACACAATTGATTGGAGGAACAAGACGATACATCATGATGTTTTTGATTATGTGAGAGAGCTGATAACATTGCGAAAAAATCACCCGGCTTTTCGAATGGGAGATGCCGATAAAGTACGCCAATACATGGAATTGCTGCCTGTAGAAGGCAGCAATTTGGTGGCCTTTATCCTGAAAGATAATGCTAACGGCGACTCATGGAAAAATATTATCGTGGCGTTCAACAGCCGTAAAGAGCCTGCCAAATTATCTATTCCGGCCGGTCGCTATACAATCGTTTGCAAAGATGGAAAAATCAAGCAGTCGGGAATGGGGCAAGTATCAGGTAATGAAATCATTGTACCGGCACGCTCTGCAATGATTATTCATCAATAAAGTATATTCTTGATTACCTAAGATAGAATCAAAACGACAATAAAGATGGAAAAGACATGGAGATGGTTTGGAAAGAATGATAAAATTACTCTTCCCATGTTGAGACAAATCGGAGTAGAAGGTATTGTGACTGCTCTTCACGAAATTCCCAATGGTGAGGTGTGGCCTTTGGAGGCTATCCTAAACCAAAAGACATATATTGAGACTTATGGTCTGCGCTGGTCGGTGGTAGAAAGTTTGCCGGTGAGTGAAGCCATAAAATATGGCGGTGCCGAGCGTGATAACCTGATAGAGAATTACAAGAAAAGTCTTATTAATTTAGGCAAGGCGGGAGTAAAAACAGTCTGTTATAACTTCATGCCTGTTATTGACTGGATTCGTACAGATTTAGAGCATCTTTGGGAAGATGGAACATCATCACTCTATTTTGATAAAATACGTTTTGCATATTTCGACTGCCTGATTCTACAACGCGCAGAAGCTGAAAAAGACTACACGGTAAATGAATTGAAACAAATGTACGAATTAGATAAAGTCATTACCGATGCTGAAAAAGAAGAACTTGTAGATACCATCATTATTAAAACCCAAGGCTTTGTAAATGGAAATATCAAGAATGGGGACAAGAACCCTGTTGACACATTCCATCATCTGTTGGCACCCTACAAAGGAATAGACCGTGACGCCCTGCGCGAAAATTTACGTTATTTCCTTCAAGCTATTATGCCCGTATGTGATGAATATGGCATCAATATGTGTATTCATCCCGACGATCCTCCTTTTCCTGTTCTTGGTTTGCCACGCATTGTAACCTGCGAAGAGGATATTGCCTGGATACTGCATGCTGTAAACAATCCGCATAACGGGCTCACTTTCTGTGCCGGTTCGCTCAGTGCAGGACTGCACAACAATGTACCTGCTTTGGCGCGAATGTTTGCCCACCGCACTCATTTTGTACACTTGCGCAGTACGAACGCTTTTCCCAACGGAAATTTCATTGAAACCTCCCATTTGGGAGGCCGTGCTCATATCATCGAACTTATCCGTATCTTTGAGAAAGAGCGTCTGGGCGTTCCCATGCGTGTAGACCACGGGCGTATGATGCTCGGTGACACCGACAAGGGATACAATCCCGGATATTCGTTTCACGGTCGCATGATGGCATTGGCCCAGATAGAAGGGATGATGGCCGTTGTCAATGACGAATCAAAACTTGAATCCTAAATTGACATACATACTCACTTTATCGGCATGGTTTGCGTAGTTGATGGATGCTTCCAGCGGACCAAATATACTATCCAATCCATAGCCGACTCCACAGCCGAACATAGTTTTCTCTTTCAGTAACCCACTCACTTTATGACTGCTCAGCGCATAATTGCCGGTCAAAGTGACATAATGCACACTTCCCATTCTCTGCCGGAACTTTATCGTGCCTATCAATAACGAATTATCCATAAGTTCTACATTATTTATTCCCACAAAAGGCAACTGCTGTTGCAGGAAGCGTGACGGAACATCTCCACCCATGGCATTCAATTTGGAGTAGGGGATTTCCTTTCCAATGAGAAAGCGTCCGTATACGGAAGGAAGAATCGAGAAACGATTGGTCAGCCGCATTACCCCTTCGCAATAACCTTTGATAGCAGAGAAAGGAGCATGGTCATTATATTGTGTAAAATTATCTGTATAGAGTGAATAGGAAGCACGCGCCGAGATACCTCGTGAAGGGAAATAAGCCTTATCAAATGTTTCATATTCCATTTGAGCAAAATAACTAAAAAAATGCTCATTGTCTGTCGAGTATTGCTGAGTGGTACTTCCTTCCTGATAAAGAAACTTATCATAATCATAATACTCATAACGGAGACCAATACCGAAACGCACATTTTTATACCACACATCCGAGAAAGCAAACTCTGCCTGATGATAACGGAAAGTAGAATTATGTGTGCGGTCGCCATAATGATAAAAATTGACGTCATTGTATTGGAACAGGTAGGACAGCCCGACACGTTTCAGCGGAGCCGGTTCCCAAGCATAATTAATTCCGGCAGTATAACGTTTTCCTAAACGTCCCGTAAGTGATAGCGTACTGGGCAATTTCCCTTTGAAATTACTGGTTACGTTTATTAATAAACTGGCTATTTCTTCCGAGTCGAAACGAATGCCGACATTTAGTTTGTTTTCATACTTCTTACTTAACGTGTAATTCAGGTTATAGCCACCTCCCGGGGCTTCAGGCAAATTATAAGTCGCCCCCGAATAGCCTAAATTGGCCGACAGAATAGCAGTAGCTTCCTCTATCCGGCGAATACTTATCTCGGAATTTTCTTTAAGATCGCAACGCTTCAACAACCATTTTTTGTCTTTCTCATCAAGACCGTCAAAAGTAATTTCTTTCACATATACCTTTCGCTCAGGCGAGTAGGGATAAGAAGGAATCGGTTGGGGCATATAAGTACTATCCAGCCCCAACTGGCTTTTCAGAGCCATTAATGCACTATCCTGTGCCATGGCAGCTTCTTCGCCACGCATTATCAGAGTATCGATGGCGGAGGGAGTAAAACTGGCGGCAGAATAACCCTCTACGTTTACCTTAATATAAGTAGTCGTTTCTTTCAGATTCTTCTTATATAAATCCTGCCCCATGAGATTCACCAATTGCCCTAATATGGCACCGGCACTATTTAATTCTCCGGCAGGCTTAAGTTCACTTTGAACATCCACCCCGATAATTAAGTCTGCTCCCATGGCACGCGCCACATTTACAGGATAATTATTTACTACACCACCGTCTACCAGTACCATACTGTCTAGCCTGACCGGAGTAAAGACTCCGGGGATGGCCATGCTGGCACGCATAGCAGTGGCCAATACACCTTCATGAAAATTAACCTCATTGCCATTTACTATATTCTCGGAAACACAGGCAAAAGGAATAGGCAACTTATTAAAATTGATGGAGTCGTGATAACCGATAGTAAGCTCACTGAACAAGTTGGCAAGATTTTGTCCTCTTATCAGTCCACCGAAAACTTCGGCTTTTACCCCTTTACCGAAAGGAATAGAAAACACATACTTTTGTGAGGCATCGCGTTCAGATAGATTTTGTTCACTTCTCGGTATCTTGTCGCTCAAAAGGAAAGTCCAGTCCTGACGGCGTACCATGCTGTCAAGTTGCTCGGGAGAATAACCGATAGAGTAAAGACCACCGATGATAGATCCCATGCTGGTACCTACCACATAGTCAATAGGAATACCGGCTTTTTCTATAACTTTCAGAACACCGATGTGCGCCATGCCTTTAGCGCCACCGCCACTTAGCACCACACCCACTTTCTTACGGTGGGCAGGCCGAGGCTGTGCCTTAAGAAGAGCAGGTATAAAGAGTAGACAAACTGCCATTGTTGTCAATGAAGAACGGCTGAATCGTTTCATGTTTATTTTTCTGTATTTAAAAATCTTTTATATAAAAAACAAAAACTGTGCAAAGATGGTTTAATCTTTCGGGGAATGCAAGTCTAATTGTTATAGTTATTGGTCGATTTCCTTTTTTTCTTCAATTTTTCAATCCTCCTAAATCGAACCGATAAATTAAACGAGCCAAACAAATGCTACATGAAGATTGCGTTTTTGCACTTTAAGAGAGCTGAATGAAATCACTTTCTTAAAAAAACAGGCTATAAAACTTTCTATCTAACTAATTTTCTTGTAAATTTGCAACTTAATTTTTGGGAGACTATGTCTTTGCCCGATTTACAATTTAGAGAATACAAGAAAAACGATATAGATTATGAGTAAGAAATTTGCTGAACACTCGCAACTCAACCTATCACAGGTCAATAAAGATGTGCTGAAGAAGTGGGATGAAAACGATGTTTTCGCCAAGAGTATGACAGAACGTGAAGGATGTCCTTCTTTTGTCTTTTATGAAGGACCTCCCTCAGCCAACGGTATGCCGGGTATTCACCACGTAATGGCACGTACTATAAAAGATACTTTCTGCCGCTACAAAACCATGAAAGGTTTTCTTGTCAAACGTAAAGCCGGATGGGATACTCACGGACTACCGGTAGAACTGGGCGTGGAAAAAGCACTCGGAATTACCAAGGAGGATATCGGAAAAACGATTTCTGTGGCCGAATATAACGCAGCCTGTCGTAAGGATGTGATGAAATTTACAAAAGAATGGACAGACCTTACTCATAAAATGGGTTATTGGGTAGATTTGGATAATCCATACATCACTTATGACAACCGCTATATTGAAACTTTATGGTGGCTCTTAAAGCAACTATATAGCAAGAATTTACTGTATAAAGGATATACCATTCAGCCTTATTCTCCGGCAGCCGGAACAGGACTGAGCTCTCACGAATTAAATCAGCCTGGATGTTATCGGGATGTAAAAGATACTACTGTAGTGGGGCAATTCAAGATGAAGAACCCGAAACCCGAAATGACGGAGTGGGGTACTCCTTACTTCTTGGCATGGACTACTACACCATGGACTTTACCCTCAAACACCGCTTTGTGCGTCGGTCCCAAAATCGATTATGTAGCTGTACAAACATATAATGGCTACACAGGTGAGAAAATGACAGTAGTGCTGGCTAAACCATTGCTTTATGCTCATTTTAACCAAAAAGCAGAAGGACTGCCTTTAGAAGACTACAAACCGGGAGACAAGCTGATTCCTTTCAAGGTGGTAGGTGAATACAAAGGCACGGATTTGGTAGGTATGGAATATGAACAGCTTATTCCATGGGTGAAACCGGTAAACGTAGACGAAAACGGTAATTGGGAAGAAGCTGCCAATCAAGCATTCCGTGTTATCCTTGGTGACTATGTGACTACGGAAGACGGTACAGGTATCGTACATATCGCTCCAACATTCGGTGCAGACGATGCTTTTGTGGCACGTGCAGCAGGCATACCTTCATTGTTTATGATTAACAAAAAAGGTGAACCTCGTCCGATGGTAGACTTGACAGGTAAATTCTTCCTGCTGGATGAACTAGATGAAAAGTTCGTAAAAGAATGTGTGGATGTAGAACAATATCAAGAATATCAGGGGCGCTGGGTGAAAAATGCATACGACCCTCAATTTACTGTAAATGGTAAATACGATGAGAAAACTGCTGCCTCTGCCGAGACACTGGATATTTACATCTGTATGAAAATGAAGGCTTCCAACAAAGCATTCAAGATAGAAAAGCATGTACACAATTATCCACATTGCTGGCGTACAGACAAACCGGTCCTTTATTATCCGTTGGATAGCTGGTTCATCCGTTCTACTGCTGCCAAGGAACGTATGATAGAACTCAATAAGACTATTAACTGGAAACCGGAATCTACCGGAACCGGACGTTTCGGCAAATGGCTGGAAAACCTGAACGACTGGAATTTAAGCCGTTCGCGCTATTGGGGTACTCCGCTTCCTATTTGGCGTAGCGAAGAAGGTGAGGAATTATGTATCGGTTCGGTAGAGGAACTCTATAACGAAATAGAAAAATCCATCGCTGCCGGTTTCATGACTGCTAATCCTTATAAAGAAAAAGGATTTATTCCGGGTGAATATACCGAAGACAATTATGATAAAATAGATCTTCACCGTCCTTACGTAGATGATATTATCCTCGTTTCTGAAAGCGGAAAACCGATGAAACGTGAAGCGGATTTGATTGACGTATGGTTTGATTCAGGTGCCATGCCATACGCACAGTTGCATTATCCGTTTGAGAATAAAGATATTGTAGATAATCGTTCTTATTATCCGGCTGACTTCATTGCAGAAGGGGTAGACCAAACTCGTGGCTGGTTCTTTACATTGCATGCTATCGCAACTATGGTATTCGATAGTGTAGCCTATAAAAATGTTATCTCTAACGGACTGGTGCTTGACAAGAATGGAAATAAAATGTCCAAGCGCCTGGGTAATGCTGTTGATCCGTTTGGTGCCATCGAACAATATGGTTCTGACCCTTTGCGTTGGTATATGATTACTAATTCTTCTCCGTGGGATAACTTGAAATTTGATACCGACGGTGTAATGGAAGTAACCCGCAAGTTTTTCGGAACATTGCACAACACATATAAATTCTTTGCTCCATACGCTAACCTTGACGGATTTACCTATCAGGAAGCCGATGTTCCTATGAGCAAACGTCCGGAAATTGACCGTTGGATTCTTTCGGAACTAAACTCATTGATAAAGAATGTGGATATGTGCTATGCTGACTATGAACCGACTAAAGCCGGACGATTAATCAATGATTTCGTAAATGATAATCTGTCCAACTGGTATGTACGTCTATGCAGAAAACGTTTTTGGGGTACAGGCTATACAGAGGATAAGCTGGCGGCATATCAAACATTATATGTATGTCTGGAAACTGTAGCTAAACTAATGGCACCGATTGCTCCTTTCTATGCAGACAAATTGTATATGGACTTGATTGCAACAACCGGACGCGACCATGTAGCTTCTGTCCACCTTGCAGATTTCCCGGTTTGCGATGAGACTGTTATTGACAAAGAATTGGAAACCCGCATGGAGTTAGCACAGAAAGTATCTTCTATGGGGTTGGCGCTGCGCAAGAAAATAAATATTATCGTTAAACAACCGTTGCAGAAGTTGATGATTCCGGTGGATGCACTGATGAAAGAACGTTTAGAGTCTGTAAAATCATTGATAATGAACGAAGTGAATGTTAAAGAAATAGACTTCGTGGAAGGTACATCCAATTTGCTTGTGAAGAAAGTGAAGTGTAACTTCAAGATTCTAGGTAAGAAATTCGGTTCATTGATGAAACAGGTGGCCGCTGCTGTAACTGCCATGAATCAGGAACAAATCAGCGTTCTTGAAAACGAAGGGAAAATTGTTCTCGACCTAAATGGTACTCCGGCTGAAATAGAAACGTCTGAAGTGGAAATTTTCAGTGAAGATATCCCCGGATGGGTAGTTGCCAATGAAGGCGTATTGACAGTAGCTTTGGATACTGTTGTAACCGAAGAACTGCGCCGTGAAGGTATTGCTCGTGAACTTGTGAGTAAGATTCAGAATATTCGCAAGGGCAGTGGCTTTGAAATAACTGATAAAATAAAGGTATCTTTATCTAAAAATGAGCAAACCGATAGCGCAGTAAAAGAATATAATACTTATATTTGTAACCAAGTTCTTGCCAACTCCCTTAATTTGGTAGACGAAGTGAAGGATGGCATAGAATTAAGTTTCGATGATTTCTCGCTTTATGTGAGTGTCGTAAAGGAATAACATTAACCTTTTAAAACTAAATAATATGGCTGAAAAAACAAGATACTCTGATGCAGAACTCGAAGAGTTCCGTGCCATTATCATGGAAAAACTGGAATTGGCCGAGCGTGATTACGAACGCTTGAAAAGTAGTATCATGAATAAGGATGGTAATGATACGGACGATACTTCCCCTACTTACAAAGTATTGGAAGAAGGTGCCAATACGCTGTCCAAAGAAGAAACGACAAGATTAGCTGCACGTCAGTTGAAATTCATTCAGGGACTGCAAGCTGCTTTAATCCGTATTGAAAACAAAACATACGGTATTTGTCGTGAAACAGGTAAACTGATTCCAAAAGAAAGACTTCGCGCTGTTCCTCATGCCACTTTGAGTATCGAGGCTAAAAACGAAGGAAAGAAATAGCATTTTTATAGTTGACAGGAAAGCAGGTCAAAGAGGCTGCTACCTGTCGACTATTAATTATCACCTATTATAATGAATAAATTACTCACGAAAGGGCAACTTTCTGTTCTGATTGTTTTTGGAGTATTAATTATTGACCAGATAATAAAGATATTGGTAAAGACTAATATGTTCTGGCATGAAAGTATCCGCATTACAGATTGGTTTTATATCTATTTTACAGAAAATAACGGCATGGCTTTCGGCATGGAATTGTTTGGAAAGCTATTTCTTACAACATTCCGCATCATTGCTGTGGGACTGATAATTTGGTATCTGGCTAAAATCATTAAAGAAAATTATAAGACAGGTTATATTGTCTGCCTTTCATTAATATTGGCCGGCGCCGTAGGAAATATCATTGATAGTGTATTTTATGGCGTAATCTTCAATGAAAGCACTTATAGCCAAATAGCACATTTTGTTCCTGTAGGCGAAGGCTATTCTGAATGGTTTCATGGTAAAGTAGTGGATATGTTTTATTTTCCAATCATTGAAACCAACTGGCCGGAATGGATACCGGGAATAGGTGGAGAACATTTTATCTTCTTCAGTCCGATATTTAATTTTGCTGACGCTGCTATCAGTTGTGGTATCATTGCATTGTTGTTATTTTATGGAAAATATCTGAACACAGGTATTCACCCGGAAGAAAAAGCTCAGAAAAAAGATGCACAATAAGAAGATTCGTTGGACGTTGTTGCTCAGTGCGGCTTTGCTGGCAGGATGCGGAAAACAAATACCAAAAGATGTCATCCACCCGGATAAGATGGAGGACATCTTGTATGACTATCATTTGACTACGGCTATGTCCGGCAATATCTCTTATGATGAGAACTACAAAAAAGAAGCTCTTCGCAATTACGTATATAGAAAACATCACGTAACCAAAGCAGAGTTTGATTCATCTATGGTGTGGTATACTCGTCATACAGAAAACCTTGCCAAAATTTATACCAATTTAGGAAAACGTTTCCGTGAGGAAAAGAAGGATGTGAAACGCTTGCTGGCAATGCGCGAAAACAAACCCTCAATGTCACAACCTGGAGATACAGTAGATGTGTGGTATAATAAAACACTATATTGGCTGACGGATGCACCACTATCCAATAAGATTACTTTTGAAATTCCCACTGACTCCAACTTCAAAGCAAAGGATGCTTTCTTATGGTCGGCAAATTACATATTCCTCTCAAACCTGCAACAACAGGTGACGATGGGATTCAATATTCTGTTTGATAATGATTCAGTGTCGGGTAAAGTAGCCGAAGTAACGGCTTCAGGCATACAATCATTATATATCAAGCCGGATTCTGCTTATAAAATCAAGAGCATCAATGGTTTTATCTATCTTACGGGGGACTCTGTCAAAGCTCCGGGTATCATAGTGGATAAAATTTCATTGATTCGTTACCATGAACTAGCAGATACCATATCTATTGTCGCAAAAGATAGTGTACCCGAAAAATCAATGTCTGTCATAGATAAAGATACAGATTCATTAAAAATGGATTCAGTCCAGATGAAAGAAGCTGTTACTCCCGTACGCTTGAATCCACGCGATATGAAAGAAAAGGAGGGTATTCGCCCACAACGTACTCGCCTGCAAAAGAAATGAGACGATTTGCCTGTCAACGTTTATATCTTTCTCCTGACACATACTTCATCCGTTATGTGGTAGAATTGGGAAACAACGGAAAGATACAGAGCTATTACCCTTTGGAAGAAGAAATATATGCTACTCAATGGATAGGGGGAGTGATTGTGCTTTCTGCGAGAAGAAAACTCGAACCGATTATGCCGGAAAAGAATTTCAAAACCTTCCTTGCTCAAGCTACCCGGACAAATACCAAAATTCAGGAATGCTATGCATGGCATATTGCCAATTTTGATATTGTCCGAGAAGAATTTGTCCCTCAAAGCCATATTATCCGACTTTAGCGCAATCTTCTTCTGAACTCGGCACAAACCACAGCTGTGGCAATAGCTACATTCAAAGACTCCGAAGTCTCTCTTTCCTGTGGATAATTAGGAATATACAATCGCCTATTAATAAGTGCTTCCACCTCTCTACTTATTCCATTTCCTTCATTTCCCATTACAATCAATCCGTTAGCAGAAAGAGTCTCAGAATAGATTACATTTCCATCCAGGAATGTTCCATAAACCGGAATCCCTTTGAGTGAAGAAATTAATTTCGGTAAATCACAATAATGCACTTTCACTCGTGCTATTGCCCCCATGGTAGCCTGCACAGTTTTAGGATTAAAGACATCCACCGTTCCGGTAGAGCAAAAAATATCCTCTATACCGAACCAATCGGCTAAGCGGATAATAGTTCCTAAATTGCCCGGATCTTGTATATTGTCCAAAGCCAGGCATAAAGATTTTGAAATAACTTTGCTGTCCGACTCATAAACAGGTTGTTCAAATATAGCCAATACCTCTTGCGGTGTCTTTTGCAAACTGACCCGTGAAAGCTCTTCCTGCCCAACCTCTATCACCTCGTCGGCATGACAACCAGGATGAGAAGAGAACCATTCAGCCGTCCCCGTCAACAACCGACAAGGAAAATGCCCCATCAAATCATCTACCAATTTATGTCCTTCAGCAACAAATACTTTTTCTTCCTTACGATTCTTCTTTAACTCTAACGAACGAATATATTTAATTTTATTCTTACTTAGCATGATTATTTCCATTAAATAACAAATATTAGAGGCAAAGCTAAGAAGATATTTTCAATTAATATCTATCTTTGCGAGTAAATTTGCGAAGGTTACGGATTTGTATGAAGAAAAGCGCACACCCATATATATACACACTCATTTTAGCACTATGCACTTCGTGTTCGGTCAATAAATTTATCCCTGAAAATCAATATTTATTGGATGAAGTAAAAATTGTATCAGACACAAAGGAGGTAAAACCATCGCTTTTTAACTCTTACCTCCGTCAAAATCCTAATGCCAAATGGTTTAACATGGTTAAAATCCCCATGTATATTTATGGTGCATCAGGTACGGACTCTACCAAACGTGTAAATCGCTTCTTCAGAAAAATTGGGGATGCCCCGGTCATTTACAATGCAGATGTTGCCATGAAATCTAAGGAGGAGATAGAAAAAGCCGTACGTAACATGGGGTATATTGGAGCTAAAGTGACTATTCATACCGAAGCAAAGAAGAATAAGTTAAAACTGTTCTACCATATAGAAGCTGGACGTCCCTATATGATACGTCATATAGCTTACAATATTGATGATTTAAATATTAGCGATTGTCTTCAACAGGATTCTGCCCAAAGTATGCTTTTCCCCGGTATGCCGTTTGATGTAAATGTACTTGACGCTGAGAGACAACGAATCACCAGATTGCTCCAGAACAAAGGGTACTATAAATTCAATAAGGATTTTCTGGTATATCAAGCAGATACCACCCGCAATACTTATTTGGTAGACCTCACTTTGAAATTACTTCCTTATCAACGTAAAAAGGAAGATCCACCACAAAAACACAGACAATATTTAGTGAATAGTGTCAACTTTATAGCTGATAGCGAAATGACCCCTATCCGTAAAGGTTCATTTACCGGTTTCGATTCATTGAGCTATAAAGGATACAACATGTACTATAAGGATAAAATGTTTTTGCGCCCGAAACTGTTAGTGGATTTCAACCGTATTCGTCCCGGAGAGTTTTATAGTGAACGTGATGTGCAGAATACTTATAGTGCATTGGGACGTCTGCGCATGCTGAAATATTCCAATATTCGTTTTAAGGAAGTAAATGTAAGCGACAGTACCAAATTGGATGCATATATAGTGATGTCAAAAGGACAAAATAAATCAGTTTCTTTTGAGATAGAAGGTACAAACTCTGCGGGAGATTTGGGTGCGGCTGCTTCCATTTCTTTCCAGCATAGAAACGTGTTCAAAGGGTCGGAAACGTTTACTATGAAAGTACGCGGTGCTTATGAGGCAATCACCGGATTGGGACAAGATTATGTCAATGACAACTATACGGAATATGGTGTGGAAAGCAGTCTTAACTTCCCTGAATTTATGTTTCCCTTTCTTTCTTCGGACTTTAAAAGGAAAATTAAAGCTACCTCTGAAGTGGGACTGAAATTTACATCACAGGTACGTCCTGAATTTTCTCGTATGCTTGCATCAGCGTCCTGGAGTTATCGATGGAGTGATAGAAAACATATACAGCACCGCCTTGATCTGGCGGATATTAATTATGTATATATGCCAAGCAAATCGCCCGATTTTCAAGAGTATTTAGATAAAATGACGGCTAACAACTCATTGTTACGTGCCAGTTATGAAAATGTACTGATAGTGCGTATGGGATACAACTTCACATATAACAGTGCCGGTAATACCATGATGCGCACACCGACAAAGAGTTCGTATTCCTTGCGTGTAAACGTGGAGGAAGCCGGTAATTTAATGTATGCCGCATCCAAACTGGCACACTCTACTCCGAAAGGGGACAAGGGATTTGTATTGGCTAATATTCCGTTTGCACAATATATAAAAGGAGATTTTGACTTTGCCAAGAATTTCATGATTGACCCACGCAACTCTTTCGTTTTTCATATAGGAGTAGGAGTGGCTTATCCTTATGGGAACTCACGGGCACTTCCTTTTGAAAAGCGTTATTTCTCCGGCGGCGCCAACAGTGTGCGCGGCTGGTCGGTACGTTCACTGGGCCCCGGAGGATATAAAGGTAGTTCAGACGGGCAGATGGACTTTATCAAACAGTCGGGGGACATCAAGTTAGACTTAAATGTGGAGTATCGTACCCATCTGTTTTGGAAGTTAAACGGAGCGGCTTTCATAGATGCCGGTAATATTTGGACAATACGCTCAGACTCAGAGCAGGAAGATGGTGTGTTCAAATTCAACAAATTCTACAAACAGATTGCTGTAGCATATGGTTTGGGCATCCGCTTTGATTTAGACTATCTCATTTTACGTTTTGATGGTGGAATGAAAGCTATCAACCCGATGGAAACGGGTAAAGGACGTTACCCGATAACGCGACCTCGATTCAGCCGAGATTTTGCTTTCCATTTTGCAGTAGGTTATCCGTTTTAATTAGATTATAATTTTATAGCTTATGAAAAAAATAGAGAAAAAGGTATATACAGTAGAGGAAGTGGATGAGTTGAAAAAATGGTTTGATAATCAAACACTTCCACAGTCTATGCAAATAAATTCATCCGCTTATTCACCTGATTTAAAAGATACAGTGGCGATGCTGTTTGAACAAGCATATATCTGCTGTAACAACCCGAAGATGCAAGGATGCCTTTTATTATTAGAAAATATTAAGAAAAATTTAGAGGAGAAAAAGGGAATCGAGTAAGCAAAACATTCTTCATATTTGTTTAATACATTAATAGTATTTAATGCAGACAGTATGAAAAAGAATTTATTATTGTATGGCGTCTTTTTTGGGTGCCCTTTCATTATCTTCCTGTTCAGGCAATGCCAAAAACAAAGAAATGACTGACAATGGCATGAGTATGGAAAGTGCAAACGAAGTAATAAGGTATTGTGATACCTCGCTGAAAGTACTGAAAGATTTAATTAATGAAGATTCAATAAAAGCCATATTGGGTTATATAGATAAGACAGAGGGTACAGATATGCTCCCTATTGTTCCACAACCGGCTTTATATGAAGGATAGAGCCTATCTGAAAATAATTATACAATAGCCAATAAAATAAGAAAAGAGGAACTCCTGTTAAGTATAGCCCTATCCGAATACAAACAAGTGATATTTGATATTCTAACCCCGACAGTAGAAAGTGCCAAAACCGTTTTACCTTCCGTTCAAAAGGATAAAAAATAAGAGATAATTCAAAATCCGATAGGCTTATTTTGAAAAAGGTGGGATATGTTTCCACCTTTTTATGTATATTTGCGACTCTTTTGACGCAGCAATTGCGACAATACTATAACTAGAAAACGAAACACAATGAAAATTAAATTTATAAGTCTGGCTAGTGGCAGTAGTGGCAACTGCTATTTCATTGGAACAGACGCATATGGCATATTAGTGGATGCTGGTATTGGAATCCGTACTATTAAAAAACATTTAAAAGACTTGGGTATTGGACTTGATAGGATTCGAGCTGTTCTTATTACCCATGATCATGCCGATCACATTAAAGCGGTAGGGCATTTGGGAGAGAAATTCGGTATTCCTATTTATTCCACTCCCGAAATCCATATAGGCATCAACAAAAGTTATTGTGTGACAGAAAAACTTTCGACCTCCGTCCGCTATTTAAGTAAAGGAACACAAATTCAGATTGAAGATTTCAGAATAACAGCTTTTGAAGTTCCCCATGATGGAACAGATAATGTGGGTTATTGTATAGAAGTAGATGGCAAAACTTTTTCTTTTTTAACAGACTTGGGACATATTACATCTACAGCAGCTGAATATATCTGCAAAGCCAATTATCTAATATTGGAGGCTAACTATGACGAAGAAATGTTGAAAATGGGATCATATCCCCAATATCTTAAGGAACGTATTGCCGGGTCTAATGGTCATATGAGTAATCGTGAAACAGCAGAGTTCTTGGCTGAGAATATCAATGAAGGATTAAAATATATTTGGCTTTGCCATCTGAGTAAAGATAATAATCATCCGGAACTCGCTTATAAAACAGTAGAACTTCTGTTAAGAAGCAAAGGGGTGCTTGTGGGTAAAGATGTACAACTCATTGCTTTAAAGCGAAGTACACCTTCCATGCTCTATGAGTTCGAATAAATTTCGATGAAAAAGTGAAAAAAATGGTGCAAAATATTTGGTAGTTTAAGATAAAACGCCTACCTTTGCAACCGCAAATCAGAAATGAACGCACTCTTAGCTCAGTTGGTAGAGCAACTGACTCTTAATCAGTGGGTCCAGGGTT
>ERZ773181.1290-NODE-1290-length-20957-cov-5.386901_pt1 | contig 20957 bp, 17 predicted proteins | sample MGYA00581001_ERZ773181 | MGnify/ENA primary metagenome ERZ773181 (study PRJEB29015, sample SAMEA2737780) | human gut metagenome | biome: human gut; feature: human-associated habitat; material: faeces | place: China | collected 2012 ... | reverse complement strand
CCTTCCGGTGCCAATCACAGCGAGGCGGCCCGATGGGCCGCCCCTCGTTCTTCTTTATGAAGCCGTATCCGACGGATCGTCGGACGCTGGTCGAAAAGGGACGCTTCCTTTTGTGGAAACGCCCCTCTTGCAAAAGTAAAATATTGTGTTACAATCGCGGCATAAAGCATTGAGGAGGTAACGCCACATGGCTGCAAACACCGATCCGCGCCTGCAAAATCAGGTGATCTATTCCATTTACGTCCGCAACCACACGTCGGAGGGCACTTTCCGCGCCGTCATTCCCGACCTCGACCGCATCCGCGCGCTGGGGACGGATATCATCTGGCTGATGCCCATTCACCCCATCGGCGTCGAGGGCAAGAAAGGCACGCTGGGCTGCCCCTATGCCAACCGCGATTACCGCGCCGTCAACCCTGCCTACGGCACGATGGAGGACTTTGAAGCGCTGGTGCGCGAGATCCACGCGCACGGCATGAAATGCATGATCGATGTGGTCTACAACCACACCTCGCCCGACTCTGTTCTCTACCGCGAGCATCCGGAATACTTCTACCGCGGGCCCGACGGCAAGCCGGGCAACAAGCTCGGTGATTGGGCAGACGTCATCGACCTTGATTACTCCAACCGCGGGCTTTGGCAATATCTGACGGATACGCTCGTAATGTGGGCCGGTCTGGTGGACGGCTTCCGCTGCGATGTGGCATCCTTCGTCCCCGTGGAATTCTGGCTGCAGGCCCGCGCGGCGGTCGCCGCCGTAAACCCGGACTGCGTCTGGCTCGCCGAGACGGTCCACCGCAGCTATGGCTGTCTCGCGCGTCGGCACGGCGTCTATTCCGCGTCGGACGGCGAGGTGTTTCGGGCTTTCGATCTGGAGTACGAGTACGATGTGCGCGAGGTATTCGACCAGTATCTGCGCGGCGAGGTCCCCCTGAGCCGCTATCTGGACGCGCTGAGCTTTCAGGAGGCCTGCTACCCCGCGAACTACAACAAGCTCCGCTTTCTGGAAAACCACGACCAGCCGCGCATCGCGTCCTTCGTGCGCGACGAGCGCGCGCTCGTGAACTACACGGCGATGCTCTATTTTCTCAAGGGCACGACGTTGCTCTACGCGGGGCAGGAATTTGAAAACGACCATCTGCCCAGCCTTTTTGACATCGACCCCATCGACCGCCGCACCGGCCGCGACCTGAGTGGGCTGCTGCGCCGCCTGTACGCGGTCAAGCAGCAGTTCGGCAGCGCCGACTGGTTCTTCGCCGACGCGGACGATGTGAACGACCTCGCGCTCCTTCAGCGCGGAAGCGCGGGCAAGCGTTTCGTGGGCGTATTCTCCCTCAGGGCAAAGGCCGCCGATGTGCGCGTGGACGCCGCCGACGGCGTGTATGAAAACCTCATCGACCGCAGTGCCGTCACCGTGAAAAACGGTATTCTCTCCTGCACGGGCGAGCCGGTGATCCTCCGCGCGGAGGGCTGAGCGTTTACCGCTCCACCCGCGCAAGCAGCGGCTTCATCGTCTCCGCCGCGCGGCGGATAGCATCCCCCGCCGGCAAGGCGAGCACATTCGGGTCCATGACCTCGACGGAGCAGGGGCCGTCGTAGCCGGTCTCCCGGACGCTCCGCAGCAGCTCCTCCAAGGGAGCGTCGCCCTCGCCGGGCCAGTAGCTCTCCGCGCGCTGCGCCGTGAACGGGGCGCGTGCTGGGCAGTCGCTGACATGGACCATAAAGAGCCGGTCGCCGCGCAGAGCCGACAGCTCCTCCGGCCGCGAGCCGCCGGCACAGAAATGCCAGGTATCGAGCAGCATTCCCACGTTGGCGCGGTCCACCGTGTCAAGGATCTCTGCGCACTGCGCGAAGGTTTGCACGGAGCTGTCCGGCACGGCCATAAATTCCAGCGCCAGCCGCACGCCGTAATCCGCCGCGGCGTCCGAGAGCCGCAGCAGCGAATCGGCAGTCTCGCGGCAGATTGCCGCCGCGGAGGTCCCCTCCGGCACATGGAAAGATGCGATGACCTCCATGCAGCCGCAGCCGAGCACGCGGCAGGCCGCAAAGCACCAATCGCTCAGCTCGCGCAGCATCCGCCCGCCGGCCTTGGTCTGAAAGGAAACGCTCTCAAGCGCGTTCAGACTCGCCGCGCGGACGTGCTGCTCCTCCAGCGTCTGCCGCAGTGCCTCCAGCGTCCCGCCGCCGCGCAGATAACGCAGGAGCGTGCCCTTGCGCAGCTCGACGGCGGAAAAGCCCGCCTGTGCGCAGAGCGCGATGTCCTCCGGCAGTGTGCCGTTTTTCATCACGGTCATTTCATTGAAGCAAAGCTCCATTCTCTCGCTCTCCTTTGTTATCTTGAAAATTTTGCACAGAGGGCTCCCGCCCTCACGCGTCCCGCAGCGCACGCAGCACCGCACGGTGCTGCGTTTTCTATTTCTTGCGCCATACACGCAGCGCCCGCACGAGCGTCGCCGCGTCGAGCGATTTTTCGATTCATCATACCATATTTTCCAGGCTCTGCCAAGAGTCCGGCAGGCGCGGTATGCATTTCGTGCCGCAAAAACATACATTTCAGGCAGATTGTTCGCACCCGCTCAAATATTGTGGTATGCTCTATTTTGTAAAATTGTCGGGAAACAAGTCGCTTCCCCTCGAATTTTTGGAATAAGGACGCGCCACGTTTTTATTTCCTGACCGGGTTTCCCGTTCAGCATGGCAGATCAACCGCAGACTTTTAGGGAGGACAGAGAAAATCATGGACAAGAAGAGCAACATGAAGAAGGCTATGTACGAAATGTTCGGCGTCGGCGGAGACGGCTCCGAGGCGGCAAGTACTGCTCCGGCGCAGGTCAAGAGCGCGTCCGTCGAGGTCAAGAGCGCCCCTGGTGCGGAGAAAAAGAGCGTGGATCACGCTCCGGTCAAGACACCCGAGGCCAGACCCGCCGCCAGCTTTCTTGCCCCCGGCACGGTCTTTGAGGGATCCTTCCGCGCCAAGGGCGACATTGAGATCGCCGGCGAGCTCAAGGGCGACGTGACCTCCGAGGGCAGCGTGCTGCTGCGCTCCAACCTGCAGAGCAATATCACGGCGGGCAGCGTGAAGCTCACCGGCTGCACCCTCATCGGCGATATCACCGCGAACGGTCCCGTCACCGTCAGCGAGGATTCCAAGGTCACGGGCAACATCACGGCGCAGTCTCTGCTGTGCGCCGGCGAGATCAACGGCGATATCCGCATCAGCGGCAACACCCAGATGGACGCTAACGCGCGCGTGAGCGGCAGCGTCGTCACCGGCACGATCTCCGTGGCGGCGGGCGCGGTCCTGAACGGCAGCGTTGAGATGAAGGGCACAATGGAGGCGAAGTCTTGAACGCCGCGGCAAAGGAACTGCCCGTCTCCTACGATCTGAGCAAGCCGCAGGAGGACAGGGAGCCCTACGTCGGCAGTGTCCTGTTTTTCAAGCACGTCATCTTCACCGTGACGCTGCTGCTGATCCTCATTCCCACCACGCTGTCCATTTACCTCTTCGCGCAGGTTCGCAGCCTGAGCCGGCAGCTCGACGCGGCAGGCAGCCAGCTGGCGGCCATGCAGGAGCAGCTTCCGTCGACCACGCCCGAGGGCGGCGAGCCCACGCCGGCTGAGCCCGATCCTCCGGCGGCCGAGGTCCCCGCCTACACGGAGCTTTACCCCGAGCTGTACGCCGACGATTCGCTGCGCGGCACCGTGGACGTGGACAACGCCGTCTACCTGACCTTTGACGACGGTCCCTCGGCGCGGACGGATGAAATTCTGGAGATCCTTGACAAGTACGGCGTCAAGGCTACCTTCTTCGTGGTCGGCGCAAATGAGGAGGGCGATCTCGAGCGGATGCAGAAGATCGTCGCGGCGGGCCACACGCTTGCTATCCACAGCTATTCGCACGACTACAAGAAAATATACGCCTCGGTCGAAGCATATCTGGAGGACTTCAACCAGATGTTCTGCCAGATCTACGAGGCCACCGGCGTCAAGCCGCAGATCTTCCGCTTCCCCGGCGGCAGCGTCAACAGCTATAATGTCGGCATCCATCAGCAGCTCATCGCCGAAATGACGCGGCGCGGCTTCGTCTACTTCGACTGGAACGTCGCCAACGGCGACGCCGTGTTCTCCAAAATTCAGCCCTCGTCGACGCTGACGGCCAATGCGCTCAAGGGTGTCGGCACCGCGCGGCGCGCCATCATCCTCATGCACGACAGCAGCGCCAAGACTACCACCGTCGAGGCCCTGCCTGCCATCATCGAGGGCTATCTTGAGGCGGGCTACTCCTTCGCCGCTCTCACCCCATCGACCCGTTCCGTCACGTTCAGCTATCTGGACTGACCGCAAACGGCAAAAAAAGATCGACCCCGCAGGGCCAACGGCCCTGCGGGGTTTTCTGTTTGCATCCTTCGCCGCGGTCCGTGCCGGACCGTGGCGGGCAGGGCGTCAGCCGAGCCTTTCGCACAGGTCCTCGAGCGCGGCGGTCATGGTCTCCTCAAAGGAGGGGTGCGGGCGCATCGCGCGGCAGAACTGCTCGGCGGTCAGGTGGTTGGCGAGCGCCTGCGCCACGCCGCCGATCATATCGCTCGCGTGCTCGCACATGAGCTGCGCGCCGATCAACTCGCGCGTTTCGGCGTGGGCGACAAGCTTCATGAAGCAGCGGCCCGGGTCGGCGATGACCGTTTTGGCGTTGCCGAACATGACGTGCTTGCCGACCTTGACGGGGATCCCCTTCTCCTTGGCTTCCGCCTCCGTGAGACCGACGACCGCGATCTCGGGACGACAGTAGATGCAGCTCGGGATGACCGAGAGATCGGTGTGATCCTGCACACCGCACAGGCGCTCGACACAGGCAATGCCCTGCGCGGTGGCGACGTGGGCGAGCTGGATTTTTGAGGACACATCGCCGATGGCGTAGACACGCGGCAGGCTCGTTTCAAAATTCCCGTCCACCGCGATGCTGCGGCCATTCATTTCGACACCGACGCCGTCGGCGAACAGGCCGTCGCAGTAAGCACGGCGGCCGATGGCGCAGAGCACCGCTTCGCCGGAGACGGTCTCCTCCGTTTCCTTGCAGGTGAAGTGTACGGCAAGGTCCTCGCCCGCCTGCTCCACGCGCTGTACCATCGCGTTCGTGAAGACCTTCACGCCCTGCTTTTTCAGAATGAGCGCGAGGTTCTGCCCCAGCTCCTTATCCATGTTCGGCAGCAGGCGGTCCATGCCCTCGATGACCGTGACGGCACAGCCGAGGTCGGCGTAAAACGTGGCAAATTCGATGCCGATGACGCCGCCGCCGATGATGACGATGGAGCGGTAGAGGTGGTCGCAGCCCTCGAGCAGCTCGTCGGAGGTCATGGCAAGCTCCAGCCCCGGGATCGGCGGGCGGGACGGCACGGAGCCGGTGGCAATGAGAATGTCGTCGCAGGTGTAGTCGTTGGCGCTGCCGTCCGCGTCCGCCACACGGACACAGCCGGAGCCGGTGATGAGCGCCGTGCCGCGCAGCAGGTCGATCTTCGCGGTCTTGAAAAGCGACTCAATGCCGGCGGAGAGCTTCTGTGAAACGGCACGCTTGTAAGCAAAAATTTCAGCCATGTCGGCATGGATATCCTCGGTGTGGATGCCGCAGTGCGCGCCGTTCTTCGCGTCGCGGTAGATAGCAGAGGCGTGGAGCAGCGTTTTGGTCGGGATGCAGCCGCGGTTCAGGCAGGTGCCGCCCGCCTCGCGCCGCTCGACCACGGCGACTTTTTTGCCCAGCTTCGCCGCGCGGAGCGCAGCCTCGTAGCCGCCGGGACCGGCGCCGATGACGATGAGTTGATAATCAGCCATAGTGTTTCTTTCCTTTTGAGAGCAATGCCGCCGTTTTCGCGGCGGCATTGCGTGTTTTTTTATTGCGCAAACGAATAGCGCAGGATCATGTTGCGCGCCGCGCCGACCTCGTCGAGACGGCGGACGGGCGTATCATGCGGCGCGGTATGGAGCGCGTCGGGGTCGGAATAGGCAAGGTCAAAGAGCCTGCCGTAGATGTCGCAGACCTCGTCCATCGTCTCCTTGCTCTCGGTCTCGCAGGGCTCGACCATGAGCGCCTCGTGGACGATGAGCGGGAAGTACATCGTGGGCGGGTGCAGGCCGTAATCGAGCATTCCCTTGGCAAGGTCGAGTGCGGAAACGCCCGTCTCCTTGTGCAGATCGACCAGCGACATGACGAACTCGTGCATACAAATTTCGTCGTAGGCCATGGTAAACTTCTCCGCGAGCTTCACGCGCATATAGTTGGCGTTGAGCACGGCGTTCATCGCGGCCTCGGGGATGCCGGTCCTTCCGAGCGTGAGAACGTAGGTCAGCGCCTTGATGCAGACGTCGAAGTTGCCGTAGAACAGCTTCACGCGGCCGATGGACTTCTCGGGATAGTCGAAGGCAAACCTGCCGTCCTTCTCCACCACCAGCGGGCCGGGCATATACTTGCGCAGAAAGTCCTTGCAGCCGACCGCGCCCGCACCGGGGCCACCGCCGCCATGCGGCGTGGCGAAGGTCTTGTGCAGGTTCGAGTGGATGCAGTCGAAGCCCATGTCGCCCGGGCGGACGACGCCCATGACGGCGTTGAGGTTCGCGCCGTCGTAGTAGCACAGGCCGCCCGCGTTGTGGACGATCTTCGTGATCTCCAGAATGTTCTTATCGAAGATGCCGACCGTGTTCGGGTTCGTGAGCATCAGTCCCGCCGTGTCGGGGCCGACGGCGGCGCGCAGCGCGTCGAGATCGACGCAGCCGTCCGCGCCGGAGGGGATGTTCACCACCTGATAGCCGCACATGGCGGCGGTGGCGGGGTTGGTGCCGTGGGCGGAGTCGGGCACGATGATCTTCGTGCGCGCGCTGTCGCCGTGGTCGGTGTGGTATGCCTTGATGAGCAGCACGCCGGTGAATTCGCCGTGTGCGCCCGCGGCAGGCTGGAACGTGACCGCGTCCATGCCGAAGATCTCGCCCAGCCCGCTGCCCAGAACATGCAGCGCCTCGAGCGCGCCCTGCGCCGTTTCGACCGGCTGGAGCGGGTGGAGCTGCGTGAAGCCAGGCAGCGCCGCCATGTCCTCGTCGATTTTGGGGTTGTACTTCATCGTGCAGGAGCCGAGGGGATAGAAGCCGTCGTTCACGCCGTGGATGCGCTTGCAAAGCGCCGTGTAGTGGCGCGTCAGCTCATTTTCACTCACATGGGGTAGGCGCAGGGGCGCTGTGCGCTCCTCTGGGAGCGTGTATTCCGGCACATCGCACGCAGGCATCAGGCTCAGACCGCGGCCCTCCGTGCCAAGCTCAAAGATCAGCTTCATTTCAGCACCTCCTTCACGATGGAAACGGCTTTATCAAGCTGCGCCTTGCTCACAAGCTCGGTCACGCACCAGAGGATGCCGCCGTCCACCTCCGCGCCGCCGAGGATGTCCGCCGCGTCGAGCGCGTCAAGGATCTTTTTGCGGCAGTTGGGGCACTCAACCTCGGTCACGAACTCGTGGAAGAATTCGCCCTGATACTTGAGCTTGCAGCCGGCCTTGACAAGCTCGGCGGCAAAGTAGTGCGCCTTTGAAGTGCAGAGCCGTGCGCACTGCTTCATGCCCGCTTCGCCCATCGCCGCCATGTAAACGCCCGCGGTGAAGGCGCACAGCGCCTGATTCGAGCAGATGTTGGAGCTGGCCTTCTCGCGGCGGATGTGCTGCTCCCGCGCGGAGAGCGTGAGGACATAGCCGGTCTTGCCGTCTACGTCCTTCGTCTGACCGACGATGCGGCCGGGCAGCTTGCGCGTCATGGCGGCGGTCGTCGCCATAAAGCCGAGGTAGGGGCCGCCGAAGGCGGTGTCGAGCCCGAGGGGCTGACCATCGCCCACGGCAATGTCAGCGCCCATCTCACGTGGAGTCGGCAAAAGAGCACAGGCGATGGGGTTCACGCCCATAACAAACTTCGCGCCCGCGGCGTGGACGAGCTCGCCGATGGCCTTTGCATCTTCGATCTGACCGAAGTAGTTCGGCTGCTGGAGATAGAAGCATGCGGCGTCCTCGCCGAGCGCAGCCTTGAGCGCGTCGAGATCGGTTCTGCCATCCTTTGCGGGAACGACAGTCAGTTCGGTGTTCGAGGCGAAGCAGTAGGTCTGCATGACCTCGATGACCTGCGGGTTCACGCAGGCGGAGACATACGCCTTCATGCGCTTGCGGTCGCGGCACATGGGGATGGTCTCGGCGGCGGCGGTCGCGCCGTCGTAGTGGGAGGCGTTGGCAACGTCCATGCCCGTCAGCTCGCAGATCATGGTCTGGAATTCGAACGTACCTTGCAGCACGCCCTGACTGATCTCCGCCTGATAGGGCGTGTAGCATGTGACCAGCTCCTCGCGGGAGGTGATGGACTTCACAACGGCGGGAATGAAGTGGCGGTAGGCGCCCGCGCCGCGCAGAACGGTCTTGTAGACCTTGTTCTTCTCCGCCATGGCGGTGACGGCCTCGCGTACCTCCAGCTCGCTCATGCCCCCGGGGATGTTGAGCGTCCCGTTCAGCAGCATCTCCTGCGGAACCGCCTGATACAGGTCCTCAAGGCTTTTGACCCCGATGGCAGCAAGCATTTCCTCCCGTTCCGCCGCGGTGGTCGGAACATAAGAGCCCATCAGCCCTCCTCGGCGCAATGCGCCTCATAAGCCGCCGCGTCGAGCAGCTCCTCGGTGCCGCCGATGCCCTCGACCTTGATGATCCACGCGCCGTAGGGATCGGAGTTGAGCGTTTCGGGCGCGTCGGCCAGCGCCTCGTTGACCGCGCAGATGGTGCCGCTGATGGGGGAAATGATGTCGGAGACCGCCTTGACGGATTCAACATCGCCGAAGCTCTCGCCTGCGGTGACCGCGTCGCCCTCGGCGGGCAGGTTGATAAACACCACATCGCCCAGCGCGTCCTGCGCAAAATCGGAGATGCCGACGACGGCGATCTCGCCGTCCATCCTGACCCACTCGTGGGACTTGGAATACTTCAGCTCAGCAGGGAAATTCATTGTGTTGTCCTCCTCAAATTTTTGTTGTAGAAATCGTTGTGGTAGTATGTATGCTTACTTGTCCAGCTTATAGAACGGCATGGGCACGATCTCCAGCTCGACCATGCGCCCGCGCACATCGGCGTTGAGGTGCCGGCCGATCTCGATATCCTCGACCGGGATGTAGCCCATCGCGACGCCGCAGCCGATAAACGGCGCGAACGTGCCCGAGGACGTCCAGCCGAGCTTCTCGCCCTCCATCGAATAGAGGTCGCAGTGCTCGCGCACGATGCCGCGTCCGACGACCTTCATGCCGATGCGCTTCAGTTTCGGCGCGCCAAGCGCGATGAGCGCGTCGCGGCCGATGAAGTCCTTGCCGGTCAGCTTGCAGGGAAGGCCCGCCATCTTCGGCGTGATCTCCTCGTTCATCTCGTGGCCGTAGAGCGGCATGGAGGCTTCGAGCCGCAGCGTGTCGCGCGCGCCGAGTCCGCAGGGGATCAGGCCGTACTCCTCGCCCGCGGCGAGCAGGGCGTGCCAGAGGTCAACGGTGTCCTCAGCCCTGCAGTAGAGCTCAAAGCCGTATTCGCCGGTATAGCCCGTCTGGGAGACGAGAGCGTGAATGGTGCGGCTGCCGAGGTCGAGCGGAACGTTGTCGATAAAGGTGTAATACTTCGCGGGAATGTACTGCTCCGCGCAGAGCTTTTTGAGAATGTCGCCGGACTTTGGCCCTTGCAGCGCGACCTGTCCCCAGTCGTCACCCTCGTCGCGGTAGTCCACGTCGCCGAACAGATGGCTCTCGACCCACGCGGCATCCTTGTCGCGGTTGCCCGCGTTGACGACCAGCCAGTAGTCGTCGGCGGCACAGCGGTAAACGATGAAATCGTCAATAATGCCGCCCGCGTCGTTGCAGAACATGGCGTACTTGATGTCGCCGTCCTGCATGGTGGAGATATCCGCGGTGATGAGCTTCTGCACGTTTGCGACCGCGTCGGGGCCCTTGAGCCGCAGCTCGCCCATGTGCGACACGTCAAAGAGTCCCGCCTTCTGCCGCACGGCCATGTGCTCGGCGAGCACACCGGTGGGATACTGCACGGGCATCAGAAAGCCGCCGAACTCAACGATCTTTCCGCCCGCGTCCACATGGGTCTGATACAGGGGTGTTTTCCTTTCCATAAGCTGTTTCCTCCTCCATTATCATTTTTGAACGATAGCATAAAAATGATTAAAATATGACATAGAAAAAAGGCACAAAATCCCCCTTAGAACTTTGTGCCTCCGTTTTATGACCTGAGAGTTTCCCTGACACAGCATATCGCATCCTGCAGGTTGCACCTTCGGCGTGCGGCAAGCCGCACTTTTCGGAGCGTCGTCCGAGTCCGGTCCTTTTGCCTGAGAGCTTCTGCGTTCCCCTTCGGCGCCGCGGCAGATATTCCGCGGTCTCTCCCGTGACCCATCATCCGATCACCTTATCCACTTACCTTTTTAAGGTAACACAGGCTGCGTGCTTTTGTCAAGAAAGATATTTTGTCGTTTTGCCGAAAAATATGCAGGTGCGAGAGAAGGGCTGCTTTTCGGACGTTTTGTTACCAAACGCTCACGCGCGTCTCCGGCGCGGTCCACATCCCGTCGCCGGGCTGGATACCATAGGTCGTGTAGAATTCCGGCAGCGTCTGCAGTACGCGGTTGCAGCGCAGCTTATCCGGGGCGTGGACGTCGGTCACGGCCAGATACTCGCGCATCTGCCGCGAGGTCGTGGACGCCCAGGTGTTCGCGACGGCGCGGAAGAGCTTGTCGAGGTCGGGGTGGTCGAGCTTCTTCGCCGCCGCGACGATGCACTTTGCCGCGCCGAGGTCGGCCACGTTTTCGGAAATGGTCAGCGCGCCGCTGCACGCGATGCCGGGATAGGCCTCCTGCCCGTCGTACCATTCGGCCACAGCCTGACACTTCTGCCGGAAGGCGGCGTAGTCCTCCGCCGTCCACCAGTCGGCGGCGCTGCCGTTCTCGTCGAACTTCGCGCCGTTGTTGTCAAAGGCGTGGGTGATCTCGTGGGCAATGATGTAGCCGATGCCGCCGAGATTCTCCTCCCGGCTGGCGTTCACGTCGTAAAGCGGCGATTGCAGAATGGCGGCGGGGAAGGTGATGTCGTTGGCGCTGGGATTGTAGCAGGCGTTGACCGTAAAGGGCGTCATGATCCATTCGCTCTTGTCCGGCGCGTCGTTCTGGTGGGCGAGGACATCCTGCTTCATCGCCATCTGAATGGCGATGACGTTGGAGAAGAAGGAGCCGCCCTCGGCGGGGGACTTGATCTCCGCGCGGTCAAGACAGCTTTCCCAGCTGTCGGGATAGCCGACCTTGACGCCCATGGTGTCGAGCTTCTTCACGGCCTTGGCCTTGGTTTCGGCGCTCATCCAGTCCTGCGCCAGAATGCGCTCCTTGTAGATGGCGATGAACTCGCCAATCATCTCCTCCACGTCGGCCTTGGCTTTGGCGGAGAAGTATTCGTCCACATAGGCGCGGCTGAGGTAATCCGCCAGAAGCGCCTGCACCTGCTGCGCCGCGATCTGCTCATTGCTCTGGCGGGCATCTACGCCGTAGTAGGCCAGCACGAAGTCGAAGTACGCGTCCATAAATCCCTGATTGAGCGATGTGGCCACGCTTTGCAGCAGCGCCAGACGCGCCGCGGTCTTGAGCAGGGCAAGGTGGGCGTCGTCGTAGAGCGCCGCGGCTGCCTTCAGCGCGCCGACGTCGCTGACCATGATCCGCTCCGCGTTTTCAATGCCGCTGGCGGCAAGAACGGCGTCAAGGTCCACGTTCGGCAGCAGCGTCTTGAGCTCGCCGAGCGTGAAGAGGTTGTAGGTCTTGTCCACGTTGCTGTAGTCCTGCGGGTCGAGCGAGGCCGCGGAGATCGCCGCCTCGGCGTCATAGAACGCCGCGACGCGCTGCGCCGCCTCGTCCGCGCCAAGGCCGGAGAGCGTCAGCAGCGATGTGAGATATGTGGTGTAGGCGCTCCTTTGCGCATCGGCGCCGTTGACGTAGAAGTCCTTGTCCATACCCGCGCCGATGAGCGAGAATGCGGCGATCCTGCGGCTCGAATCCGCGAGGTCGGTCGTCAGGCCGAAGCCGAGGAGCATGGACAGCCCCAGCTCCTTCTGCATCTGCGCATCGACGCTCACCAGCTCGTCGAGCGTTTTGGCGTTTTCGATGGCATCAAGGTACTTCTGAATGGGCGCGACGCCGGCCCTCTCGCGGCCCTCGGCGTCCATCACGCAGTCGTAGAGCGCCTTGATCTTCGCCTCGGCGGTGCCGGGAGTCTGCTCATGCGCGTCGATCTCGCGGATAAGCGCCGCGATCTGCTCGTTGACCGTCAGGCTCAGGCCGTAGAACGGACCGTTGATGGACAGGCCCGCGGGAATGTCGGAGCCGTCCAGCCAGCTCTTGTTGACGGCGGCGTAGTAGTCGTCCTTGAGGTTCGTGCCCTTGGCGGCGTAGGCGCGGCGGAGCAGCGTCGAGAGTGCTTCGGCGCTCATAGCCTCGTTCGCGTCGCCGTCTGCAAGGCCGGCGGCGAGGACGGAGGAAAGCTCCTCCGCCGCCCATGCAGGAACATTCGTCAGGCTGCCTGTGGGCAGCACCATGCGGACGTTGTCCCCCACAGGGGAGGCAAAGCCGCCGAAGGCGCGCGTGAGCATCACCAGCGCCTGTGCGCGTGTCAGCGTGCCGTCGAGCGCAAGGCTGCCGTCGGGATAGCCCTTGAGAATGTCGGACCGCTGCACGCCGGGGTTATAGTCCTGCGCGGCGGAGAGCAGCGCCTGCGCGGCCTCGCCGCGCGTGAGCGCCGCCGCCTGCACGGGCGGCGTGCCGAGCGCCAGCACCAGTGCGAGCAGCAGCGGCACAAATCGTTTTTGGAATTTCATCATGTCATCTCTCCTTTGGATGCTTGGATCGTTTAAATGCTCCGCGGCGTTCTTCCCTTCGCCGCAGAGAACGATATTGTAGAGCCCTTTCTCATTTTTGTCAAGTGTTCAAAAATAATCCTGAAGCAAATCAACGCTGTGCGCGCTCTTGCAAAGAGCGGCGGCTTCTGCTACACTGTAAGCAGCCTATTGGGATGCGGCAATGCCCGCGAAGGAGAGAAAATGGAACAGACCAATAAAGGGTTGAGCGGCAATCAGCTCAAGCTCTTCGCCATGCTTGCCATGACGGTCGACCACTTCACCAGTGTGATCTGGCCGGATTATCCGCGGGACTGGTGGATATTGCTGTTGCACATCATCGGCCGCATGGCCGCGCCGATCTTCTGGTTCATGGTGGCCGAGGGCTACCACTACACCCGTAATCTGAAAAAGTACGCAGGACGGTTGCTGATTTTCGCCGTCATCGGGCATTTTGCCTACAATTTTGCCTTCGGCATCCCCTTTGTCCCGCTCAAAACCGGCGTATTCAACCAGACCAGCGTGATGTGGCCGCTCTTTCTCGGCGTCGTCGGCCTCTACACGGTGGAGCGGCCCGAGCTCAAGCAATGGCAAAAGACGCTTGCCGTGGTCGCCCTTACGCTTCTCGCCTTCCCGGGCGACTGGAGCAGCATCGCCGTGCTTGCCATTCTGGAGATCGGGCAGAACCGCGGCGACTTCCGCCGCCAGATGACGCGCATGATGCTCTGGGTCGCGATGTACGCGCTGATCTACGCGCTCTTCATCGACCCCGTCTACGGTATACTTCAGCTCTTCGCCGGGCTGACCATTCCGCTGCTCAAACGCTACAACGGCACGCGCGGCGCGGGCCGGGGCATGAAGTATCTTTTCTATCTCTACTATCCCGCGCACCTCTTCCTCTGCGGCCTTGTCCGCATCCTGCTCTACGGCAACGTCGGCGTGATGGTCGGCGGACAGTAAGGCGCGATACCGGCAAAAGGGGAGCTCCCATACGAAACGTATGGGAGCTCCCCTTTTCACTTTTCAGAACGCGACGTGCATGAACAGCGCCACGCAGCAGAGGATCACAGCCAGCGGGACATAGACGTAGCGTCCCACGCTGTACCAGAGGTTTCCGCGCAGCTTGCCGCTGCCGGTGTTGACGGCGTCGAGCAGCTCGTCCTTCTTCATCACATAGAACCAGGAGATCGCGCCGAGCGTCGCGCCGATGGGAATGATGTAAATAGAGACGAGGTCCATCCACGGGCCCCACTTGTCGATGGTCTCCATGCCGATGCCGAAGCCGAGGCACACCACGCACAGGATCACCAGCACCGCCGTGCGGCTGAGCCTGGGGAACTTGTGCATCAGGGATTCCGCGACGGCCTCGAACATATTCTGCAGCGAGCTGACGCCCGCGAAGATCATCGCAACGTAGAGAATGATGGCAAACAGGCGGCCGAGCGGGATATCCTGCAGGATGGTCGGCAGCGTGACGAACAGCAGGCTCGGGCCCGCGCCGACGTCCAGTCCGTAGGAGAAGCAGGCGGGGATAATGACCAGTGCCGCGACCACGGCGGCAATGGTGTCAAAGAGCGCCGTATGCTGCGCGACGTCCACCACGTCCTCGTCCTTGGAGAGGTACGCGCCGTAGACGATCATACCGCTGCCGGTGACGGACAGCGAGAAGAACGCCTGCCCCATCGCCCAGATCCAGATCATCGGGTCGGTCAGAGCCTCCCAGCGCGGGGTGAACATGAAAAGATAGCCCTCCGCCGCGTTCGGCAGCAGCGCCACGCGCACCGCCAGAACGAGGAAGATGAGGAAAAAGAGCGGCATCATGACCTTGTTGGTCTTTTCGATGCTGTGTGCGCCGAGGAAGAGCGTCAGCAGCGTGCCGACGACCACGACGATGTGATAGGGAATGACCGAGTAGGGCGTGCCGGAGAAGGCTCCGAACCACGCGGCGGCGTCCGCCGTCATGAGCGTACCGAGGAGGGAGTCCGCCAGCGCCTTGAGAATGTAGGTCACGATGACAGCGTAGCCGATGGCGATGCACATGGAGCCCGCCAGCGGCAGCCAGCCGAGCAGTCCGCCGGCCTTGCCCGCGCTCCTGCCGCGCGTGGCCCAGGCATTTTCATAGGCGCCCAGCGTGCCGGTCGCCGCGCGGCGGCCCATCGCAAACTCCGCCGGCAGGCCGACGTAGCTGAAAATGAACACGAACAGCAGGTAGATCAGCAAAAAGGCCCCGCCGCCGTTGCTGCCCATCTTGTTGGGAAAGCCCCATACGTTTGCCATGCCGACCGCCGAGCCGACCGAAGCCAGAATAAAGCCCCAGCGGCTGGCAAAGCTCTTTGTGTTTTTCGTGTGCTTCATGGTGTTCTCCCCTTGGGCCGTCCGCATCCCGGCAAGGCGGCCCGATTCCTTCCGTAATCATAGCAAAGCCCCGACCCGCAGCGGTCAGGATTTTGTTATTCTAAAGCTTTGATGCGTAAAAGTCAAGCGTTTTCCGGAAAACGCTTCCGGAGCGCGGCGACGAGATCCAATTCACCGCCGGGCTGCGGTAAGCGAAAACGAAATTTGCCGCGGCGTGCGCCAAAAAAGGCTTGCGTGCCGCGCCTTTTTTGCACATAATAGGGACAAGAAATTTTCCCCGACGGAGGTTATTTTATGTCTAAGCCGATTCGCAAGCGCAGCGAGGTCGCTGCCGAGTTTACCTGGGATCTCACCGACATCTTCCCCTCAGACGAGGTGTGGAGGGCCGAGTACGAGGCGCTCAAGCCCTATGCCGAAGCAGTCGCCGCCTATCAGGGCCGCCTCGGTGAGAGCGCGGAGACGCTGCTGGCCTATTTCCGACTCGACGATGAGTTGAACGTCCGCGTCGGCCGGCTCTACGGCTACGCCAACTGCAAGGCGGACGAGGATACCTCGAACGGCTTTTATCAGGACCTGCGCGGCAAGGCGCTGAGCCTTTCCGTCACGCTCTCCGGCGCGGGCGCGTTCGCCGCGAGCGAGCTGCTTGCACTCAGCGATGAAACGCTCACGCGCTTCTACGCCGAGCAGCCGGAGCTGGCGACCTATCGCCGTCCCATCGAGCGGGTCCGCCGCCGCAGGGCGCACATCCTCTCCCCGGAGTGCGAGGCGCTGCTGGCGAATGCCGGCGAGATGGCCGACAGCCCCGACGCCATCTTCGGCGTGTTCCACAACGCCGACCTCCGCTTTCCCGCCGTGGCCGACGGCGCGGGCGCGGAGCAGCCGCTGACCGATGCGACCTTTGTTCCCCTGCTCCAGAGCGGCGACCGCACCCTGCGCCGCAATGCGTTTGAGACCTACTACGCCACGCTCGGCGGCTATCGCAATACGCTCGCCGCGACGCTTGACGCGCAGTTCAAGCAGCTTCGCTTTTTTGCGAACGCGCGCAGATACCCCTCCACGCTCGACGCCGCGCTCGACGCGACCGAGGTGCCGGTGAGCGTTTACGACAGCCTCATCGAGAGCGTCCACGCGAACCTCGACAAGATGTACCGCTATGTCGCCCTGCGCCGCCGTCTGCTCGGCGTGGACGAGCTGCATATGTACGACGTCTATACGCCCATCGTCCCCGATGTGGCGGAGGAGATCCCCTTTGAGCAAGCGAAGGCCGCTGTGCTCGATGCGCTCGCTGTGCTCGGCGAGGATTATACCGCCATGCTGCGCGAGGGCTTTGACCATCGCTGGCTCGACGTGTATCCCAACGTCGGCAAGCGCGGCGGCGCGTACTCCTCCGGCATCGCGCGCCCGCACCCCTATGTTCTGCTCAATCAGACCGACGACCTCGACAGCCAGTTCACCATCGCGCACGAGATGGGCCACGCCATGCACAGCTATCTGAGCTGCAAGCATCAGCCCGTCTGCACGAGCGACTACGTCATCTTCGTCGCCGAGGTCGCCTCGACCTGCAACGAGGTGCTGCTCATGCGTCATCTGCTGCGCAAGAGCACCGACAGGCGCGAGCGGGCCTATCTCATCAATCATTTCCTTGACCAGTTCAAGGGCACGGTCTACCGTCAGACGATGTTTGCCGAGTTCGAGCGCGAGCTGGGGCGCATGGCGGAGCGCGGCGAGACGCTGACCGCTGACGCGCTGGACGAAAAATACCTCGCGCTCAACCGCCTCTACTTCGGCCCCGACATGATCAGCGACGCGCAGATCGCGCTCGAGTGGGCGCGCATCCCGCACTTCTATTACAATTACTATGTGTTCCAGTACGCCACCGGCTTCTCCGCCGCGGTCGCTCTGGCTGATCGCATCCTGCGCGAGAGCGAGCCTGCCGTTGCGGACTACAAGCGCTTCCTTTCCGGCGGCAGCAGCACCGACCCTATCTCGCTTCTGAAGCTCGCGGGCGTGGATATGAGCACCCCCGCGCCGGTCGACGCCGCGCTCGCCATGTTCGGCGAGCTGGTCGATGAGCTCGACGCCCTCACCCGCTGAACGATACTTCCGGCGCTAAAATATTACAAAATAAAACTCTTGTTCTAATTTAAACGTTGTGGTATACTGTCCGACAGAGGGGAGGGCTGCGCCATGCCGCAAAACGAGCGGACCTATATCGCCATTGATCTCAAGTCGTATTACGCGTCCGTGGAGTGCATGGAGCGCGGCCTGGACCCGATGCAGACGAACCTTGTGGTGGCAGACCCGAGCCGCACGGAAAAGACCATCTGCCTCGCGGTATCGCCGGCGCTGAAAGCCTATGGCATCCCGGGCCGTGCGCGGCTCTTTGAGGTGGTCGAGCGCGTGCGGCAGGTCAACGCCGAACGGCAGCGCCGCGCGCCGGGCGGGCGGCTGACCGGAAAGAGCGCGGACGACCTCACGCTGAAGGCCGACGCGTCCCTCGCGGTCGACTATCTGGTGGCGCCGCCGCGCATGGCGAAATACATCGAGGTCAGTATGCAGATCTACGGCATCTACCTAAAGTATATTTCGCCCGAGGATATCCACACCTACTCCATCGACGAGGTGCTGATGGACGTCACCGGCTATCTGGAGACCTACCGCACGACCGCTCGCGAGCTGGCGAGGGCCATGATCCTCGACGTGCTGCACACGACGGGCATCACGGCGACGGCGGGTATCGGCAGCAATCTCTATCTCTGCAAGGTGGCTATGGATATGATGGCCAAGCGCGTTCCGCCGGACGAGAACGGCGTGCGCATCGCGCAGCTTGACGAGCGGAGCTACCGCGCGCTGCTTTGGGAGCACCGTCCGCTGACGGACTTCTGGCGCGTGGGCCGCGGCTATGCGAAAAAGCTGGAGGAGCACGGGCTGTATACGATGGGCGACGTCGCGCGCTGCTCCATCGGGAAGCCGAACGAGTATTATAACGAGGGACTTCTCTACAAGCTCTTCGGCGTCAATGCCGAGCTGCTCATCGACCACGCCTGGGGCTGGGAGCCGTGCCGCATGGCGGACATCAAGGCCTACCGGCCGGAAACGAACAGCATCAGCTCCGGTCAGGTGCTGCAATGCCCCTATCCCTATGACAAGGCGCGGCTCGTCGTGCGGGAGATGGCCGAGGCGGTCGCGCTGGAGCTGCTGGAAAAGCGGATCGTGACCGACCAGCTCACGCTGACGGTCGGATACGACATTGAAAACACGGCAAGCGGCAGCTACCGCGGTGAGACGACGCTCGACCCTTACGGCCGAAAAATTCCGAAGCCCGCGCACGGCACAGCGACGCTGGGGCAGAAAACATCCTCGGTGCGCCGCATCGTGGACGCCGTGCTCGGCATCTATGACGAAAAGGCCGACCCGAAGCTGACGGTCCGCCGTCTGACCGTCACCGCCAACCGGCTCGTGCGCGAGGAGGATATCCTGTACGAGCCGGAGCAGCCGGTACAGTTCAGCCTCTTTGACGATCCTGCGGCGCGGGAGCGGCAGCTTCGGGAGGAGGAAGTCAGGCAGGAGCGGGAGCGCCGGATCCAGGAGGCCATGCTGGACATCAAGAAAAAGTACGGCAAGAACGCCATTCTCAGCGGCGGCAGCTACCTTGACGGGGCGACCGCACGCGAGCGGAACCGCCAGATCGGAGGACACAAGGCATGAGCGGAAAATACGACGATATCATCGACCTGCCGCATCCCGAGCCGCAGACGCATCCGCGGATGCCCATGCGCGACCGCGCGGCGCAGTTCGCGCCCTTTGCGGCGCTCACCGGTCACCGCGCCGCCCTTGCGGAAACGGAGCGCCGCGCCGCCGACGCGGCGGAGCCGGAGAACGAGCGGTTCTCGGAGCCGTAGCCTGCGGCGCAGAGCTTGTATTCAGGGACGGAGTATGTTTGGGAGGAGCGGCGGCAATACAGGCGCCATCGCGCCCCGACAAAACGTCAGGAGACGAAGCAGCCATCCGGCCGCCTCGTCTCTTTTTTGTACGAAGCCCCGCTCGTCGGAGCAGCCGCACCGCCAAACGGCAGACGCCGCAATTCGGCAAGCGAAGCGGCGGAAAAGCAACGTAAGCGGCATGGGTAGAAGCGCTCTCAAAATTCTGCTATAATTTTCGGAAAAGCCTTGAAAATCATGTAGTATTTGCGGTCAAAGCCGTAATATACAGGTGAAGCCGGAAAGGAGGCGGTACAAGTGATGGAAGATGCAGGAATCATCGAATTATTCTTTGAGCGTTCAGAGCAGGGCATACGAGAGCTGGATATAAAATACGGTAAAGCCTGCCGCAAATTATCATACAACATTGTGAACGACCGGCAGGACGCGGAGGAATGCGTCAATGACGCTTACTTAGGCGCATGGAACGCGATCCCGCCGGTGAAGCCCGACCCGCTGCTGACCTACATCTGTAAAATCGTCCGGAACATTTCCTTGAACCTCTATCACAGAAAAGAAGCAGCCAAACGAAGCTGTCACTATACAATTGCTATGGAGGAGATCGAAGCCTGCATAGCAGCCACCAACGCAGTGGAAGCCGAGATCGAGGCCGTAGAGTTAGCTCATATCATCGAAAGATTTTTGGACACGCTGACCGTCGAAAACCGCGTCATTTTCATGCGCCGCTATTGGTTTGCCGACAGCTACAAGGACATAGCCGAGCTTGTAGGGATTTCGGAGAAAAACATCTCCGTCCGGCTGACCCGCATCCGCGAAAAGCTGAGACAATACCTGATCGAACGAGAGGTGTTTATATGAATGCAAGACAGTTTGCCGAGGCCCTGAGCGAGCTGGATGACCGATATGTCGCGGAGGCCCTCTCCTACAAACGCCCGTACACATCGAAGGCAAGCCCCAAAAAGCTCGTCCTACTGATCGCCGCCATCGTTGCCGTATTGGCACTTTGCGGTTTTACGGCGCATGAGCTTGGGCTGTTTGACCGGTGGTTTCAAAAGCCCTCCGCCGATCCGACGCAAACCGTCCAAAGCGCGATCGAGGGGCAGGCCGACAAGGTGTATACGATCTGCGTGCGCATCGAGGCGATCAACGTGGACGAAAGCGAAACCGAGCGTGTTGTCCGGATGTACGCCGGCAGCGAGCTCGCCGGATCAAGAGGCTGGACGGACGAATATCTATCCGAGCATTTTGTCGTGGTTTCGGCAAAATACTATGTGGAGTACGACCATACAAAAACCTATCTGGACGATGGTTACACGGAGCAGTATTTCTATTTGGTTCAGGACCCGAAAACCGAAAAATGGGAAATTATTGACAATACCTCGCCAAGCACGAGCAATGAGCCGTAAGATCAACCTTCAGCAGAGCGCGGTCACCGTATTTTCTGTGCGGGTCAGCTTTCGCTCAATGCCCGGTCTTCAAAATCCGTAAATCTGCTCAAGTGCGTCCGAACTCCTCAGATAGTCCTTTTCCAGCGCATTTGCGATAGGTGCGCGGCCTTCGCCCTTCGCGGCTGCCATGCAGCTCGTCGATGATCTTTTCTGCGCTTTCCCTTGCCTCGTTCAGCAGACACTATATATGGGATAAAAAATATAGCGAATGTTCCGTCGAACGGCGGCGCGGGAAAAACGCGACGCCTGCGTAGCGGGCAAGCTGCCGCTTGAAGACTTTGTCGCATGGCTCGACAGCG
>ERZ773181.1269-NODE-1269-length-21226-cov-5.516131_pt1 | contig 21226 bp, 19 predicted proteins | sample MGYA00581001_ERZ773181 | MGnify/ENA primary metagenome ERZ773181 (study PRJEB29015, sample SAMEA2737780) | human gut metagenome | biome: human gut; feature: human-associated habitat; material: faeces | place: China | collected 2012 ... | reverse complement strand
CCTTTTCCGCGTAAAGCGCCTCGATCTCTGCTACATCATAGGTACTACCGCAGTAATCGCACTCCAGCTTGCCGGATGCGCCCACAAAATGCAGCGGGCCGGTGCAGCTTGGGCATTGATAGTTGGTCACCTGTGCTGCCATGCTTGCTCTCACCCTTCTTTCTTCATGTTCCGTTCAGCGCCCGCCCGTAGACGGGCGGACGCTGTTGAGCCGTTTTGTCCGATCTGTTTCCCTTATCCTCTGGGCGCGCCGCAGTACTCGCAGAATTTTCCGTCATTCTGTCCGCCGCAGGCGGGGCAGGTCCACGGACCGGCTGCTGCCGGAGCGGGAGCGAAGGTCTCCTGCTGCTGCATGGGGGCCTCCTGCTGCATGGGGGCTGTCTGAACTGCGCCGCCGCCACGGGCGGTCTCCATCACCTGAAGCAGCGCCGCTCGGATCTCGTCGCCCATTTCGCGGTACTTGCGGTATTCCATGCTGTTCTCCGGGTCGAAGTTAACGGGTGCGACATTCATCGTCTGCCCCATCATCGTCCGGCCCATGGGCTGCGGACGCCCCGCCATGGGCCGCTGCATCTGGCCCGGCATGGGACGCTGCATCTGGCCCGCCATCGGGCGCTGCCCCATCATCGGGCGCTGCACGGTGCTTTGCGGCTGAATGTCCACAGAGCTGTCGTTGAGGCGGAAGCGCATCTCGTTAAAATAGGGGTGATTGACGGAAATGATGATGTCAAAGTCGTAGGAATACTCATAGCGGGGCGGGACATAGCTGACTTCCTTGCCGTCCGCGTCCTCGCGCAGCTGCTCGGTGCGGCTCTCGTCGATGTCCACGCGGCAGCCGGTCAGCGCCGTGTAGTCCAGAATATCAGGGTTGGCGTCCGCCAGGTCGCGGGCGCGGGTGACGGTGAACCAGCGGTGCTCTTCGTCCAACAGAATCTTCCAGTCCTCACCGTAGGAGCGGGTGGTGCGGAACTGCGCCGCCCTTTCCCGGTTCTTCTCACGGTAGGCAAGCTGCTCCTTGATCTCGCTTACGGTGGAGTTGCGGCGCTCGCTGAACCAAGGCGAGAGCTTTTTCGCGCAGTCCTTGCAGAGATTGCCGTCCTCGAGCTTGCGATTGCCGAGCAGGCCGATCTTCTCACCGCAGATGTCGCAGTATTTTTTATCAAACAGTCCCATGCTCTTATTCTCCGTTTTTCTTAATTTTTAGGGAAAGCCTTTTCAGTCGGCGTTTTCGCCGTCGTGCTGATGCAGGATATAGTCCGGGTTTTCCATATTGCCGCCGTCCATGATCTGATCGGTCACGAAGTGCCTATAAAGTCCCGAGAGCACGATGCCGACCGCGATGCCGGCGATAAACAACCAGAGCAATTTTCGCTTCATTTTATCTCAGCCTCCGAAGGGCTTGCCGCAGTTGGAGCAGAATTTGCCGCTGTTCTTCGTGCCGCACTCGCACGTCCACTCCGCGGCGGGCGCGGGCTTGCCGCAGTTCGAGCAGAACTTACCCGTGTTCTTCGTGCCGCACTCGCAGGTCCATTCATTCGCCGGAGCGGGGGCGGGCTTGCCGCAGTTCGCGCAGAACTTGCCCGTGTTGCCCGTCTGTCCGCAGGAGCAGGTCCAGCCTGCCGCCGCGGGGGCCGGAGCGGGAGCGGGCTGCGCCGCCTGCTGCTGCGCGCCCTGCTGATAGAGGGTGCCCATCTGCGCGCCTGCCATGCCGCCGGCCATGCCCATGCCCATGAACGCGCCGACCGCGCCGTTCGGGTTCGCCGCCGCCGTCTTCATCGCGTCGCCGGTCGCGCCCGCGAGATGCGCCGCCGCGCGGGTCGGGTCCATGAACGCCGCGTTGCGCTGCATCTCCTTGATCATCTTCTCGTCTTCCTCGTTCGCCGTGACGGAGGAAACGCCGAAGGAGACGACCTCGATGCCGCGCAGGTCGCGCCACTTGGCGCTCAGCGCCTCGTTGAGCGCGTCCGCCAGCTCGACCGTGTGGCCGGGCAGCGCGGAGTAGCGGATGCCCATTTCGCTGATCTTCGCGAACGCGGGCTGGAGCGCGGTGAGCAGCTCGGTCTTGAGCTGGCTGTCGAGGTTCGAGCGGTCATAGTCTTCGCTCACGTTGCCGCAGACGTTCGTGTAGAACAGGAGCGGGTTGGCGATATGATAGCTGTACTCGCCGAAGCAGCGGATGCCCACGTCGATGTCGATCGCCGCGCGCTGATCCACGACGCGGAACGGAACGGGAGACGCCGTGCCGTACTTGTTGCCGATGAGCTCCTTCGTGTTGAAGTAGTAGACGCGCTGGTCCTTCGGCGCTTCGCCGCCGAAGGTAAAACGCTTGCCGATGTTGCGGAAAACGTCGCCGATGCCGTCGCCGAGCTTGCCCGAGAAGATGCTCGGCTCGGTGGAGGTATCATAGAGGAACTCGCCCGGCTCGGCGCAGACCTCCACGACCTTGCCCTGCTCGACGATGAGCATACACTGGCCGTCCGCCACGGCGATCATCGAGCCGTTGGTGATGATGTTCTCGTCGCCCTTGTAGTTGCTCGAACGGCCCGTGACCTTCTTGTGGCCCTTGGTCGCCAGAATGTTTGCGGGCATCGCTTCACAGTAGAAGTATTCCTTCCACTGGTCGGCCATCACGCCGCCTGCCGCGCCCGCGATCGCTTTGATGAGTCCCATACGATAAAGCTCCCTTCTGTTTCTTTCAGCCGGTTTTGCTTGTATTTGCTTGCGATGCATCCAGTTTATCAGAAAATAGACAAAAACGCAATGACCTTTTGCGCTTTCCTGTACGCTTTCATCATCCGGTAGCAGAAAAGAAGGCTATATTTTTGAATATTGTTCAAAACGCCATATTGCAATTTCTTTACGGCGTGCTATAATTTGAGAACTGTTCAGGAAAGGAGCACTCCCTATGGCACGAAAGCAGATGATCGAGGGCGGCACGAAGAACCGCATCCGCGAGGTCGGAGGACGACAGATCTTTGAGCACGGCTACGACGGCACGAGCGTGCGCGGCATTATGCTGGAGGTCGGCGGCGAGGTCGGCTTGTTCTACTATTACTACAAGACGAAGGACGAGCTGTTCACCGATGTGCTCGACCACTTCTTCGAGCCCTACCGGAAGGACCTTGAGGCGCTTGCCGCCGAGGCGAAGGAGAAGCCCTATCGGGCGCTGCTGCGCTTTTTCAGCTACATCAAGCGCGAGGTGCGCGCCTTCCGCGCGAAGTACGAGGGCAATATGCACCGCACGGTCCGCTGGGCCATTCGCGAGCAGACGCTCACGGTCATCGAGCCGTATATCGAGGACATCATCCGCACGCTCATGACCTGCGGCGCGAAGCCGACGATGGACCCGCACACGATGGCCATTTTCCTCGCGCACGGCCTGGGGAGCTGCATCCTGCACGAGGATGCCGACTGGGTCGACGAGGCGACGGACGATATGCGCCGCACGGTCAACCTCATCATGGGGCTCAGCGAGGAGGAGTCCCGCAAAATGTTTGAAGACGCGGATGGGAAAGCAAATGCTCCCGCCGCGGTGGAAGGAGAAAAGGAAAATGAAATGTAAGAAGCTCGTATCCCTGTTCCTCAGCCTGCTGCTGGCGACGGCGCTTGCCGTGCCGGCCTGCGCCGCGTTCGAGGACGTTTTTGCCGACGGCTCTGCCGACGGTACGCGCGACGGCTCGCTGTTTCTTTCGGGAGAGACCGTGCGGAGCAGTGCCGCGGTGAACGGCGTTCTGCTCGCCGCGGGCAGGACCGTCGGCGTGAACGGTACAGGAGCGTATGTCATGGCCGCGGGCTATGAGGTGACGCTCGGCGGCACGGCGGAGAACGACGCGTTCCTCGCGGGCTACAGCATCAGCGTGAGCGGCACGGCGCAGCGCGACGTGTTCGCCGCGGGTCAGAGCATCACGGTGAACGGCACGGTGGGGCGCGACCTCTACGCCGCCGCCAACACCGTCACCATCACCGGCTCCGTCGGCGGCGACGTGTACATCAGCGCCGAGAACGTCGTCATCGGCGACGGCGCCAAGATCGGCGGGCGGCTGCACTGCAATGCAAGCGCCCTGCGTTCCGTGCCCGATGGCATCGCGGACAGCGCCGAGCTTTACGACGAGCCGGAAAGCGGCGACGCGGGCGTGAGCATTACGGTCCCCGACGACGAACCAGGCGTCGGCAGCATCGTGCTGCGTAAGGCGCTGAGCTTCGCGGGCGTGCTGCTGCTCGCCTACGTCCTGCTGTGGCTCACGCCGCTGTGGGAGACGGTGGATCGGAAGTATTACGGCGCGCCGTTCGGCCGGTATGCCAAGGCGTTCGGCATCGGCTTCGCGGTGCTTGCGGGCGTGCCGCTCGCGGCGATCCTGCTGTTTATCTCGAATGTCGGCGTGCGCCTTGCGCTGATCGTGCTGTTCCTTTATGCTGCGGCGATCATCGCCGCTCCCGTGTTCCTTGGCTTTTTCCTCGGCGCGCTGCTCTGGCGCGGGGCGATGAAGAAGGCTCCCTGCTACTATGCGGAGCTGGCCATCGGCATCCTCGTCTGGCACGTCGCGGCCAGTGTGCCCGGTCTGTCCTTTGCGGTGGGCCTCGTCTCCGTGCCGCTCGGTCTCGGCGTTGTGACGCTCCTGCTCGGCAAGGGCGCGGCGAAGCTGTCGCCCAAGGCGGAGACGGCTTGCAAGGAGTGCGCGGCGTCCGGCCCCGCGGCGCTGCCGGAGGACAGCGACAGCGCGGAGCAATAAACTCATATCGCACAGCGAAAAGAGACCGCTCGGGCGGTCTCTTTTTTTGATGGGAACGTAATTTTTTATTATGTCTACTTGCAATGCGGCGGCGATTCCTGTAAAATGGTGTCGAAAACTTTTCCGACCTCGGAGGCTGCCATGAAGAAACGAACCTTATTTTTGGGCTTTTTGCTCATGCTTGCACTGAGCACCGCCGCGCTCGCCGCAGACTACACCGACGTTCCCGCCGACTCGTGGGCGAGGGAGAGCATCGACAAGGCCGCAGAGTACGGTCTGATGAACGGCGTGGGGGAGGGGCGCTTCGGCCTCGGAGAGACCATCTCGCGCGAGCAGTTCGTCACCATTCTGGTGCGGATGTTCGGCTGGGAGAGCGTGAGCGGCGAGGACGCCGCCGTCGACATCGCGGATTCGTGGGCGCGGGAGTTTGTCAACACCGCTGCCGCCAACGGCGTCATTGACGCAGGCGGAAAATTCCGCCCGCGGGACGCCATCACGCGCCGCGAAATGGCGGTGATGCTCGTGCGTGCGCTCGGCCTCGGCGAGCTTGCCAAGGCGGACGCGGACGCGGCGCTGCCCTTCGCCGATGTGACCGCCCAGCGCGGCTACATTGCCATCGCCTACGAGATCGGCATGACCACCGGCGCGACCGAGACGACCTTCGAGCCGGACGGCACCGCGACGCGCGAGCAGGCGGCCGCCATGCTCGTGCGCGTCTATGAAAAGTACCACGCGCCCACGACGTGGAAGCACGCCTTCTACGCGCTCTCGTCCTACTCGCAGCTCGAGCAGGCCAAGCAGTTCGACGCCGTCAGCTTCGGATGGAGCCACATGACCTATTCGGCTGAGGAGGGCGCGAAGCTCTCGACCGTGAAGGACGACAGCTCAGGCTTCTACATCCCCGCCGGCTATGCCGATGTGGTTCCCACGCTGCGCGAGGCGGGCGTGGAGCTCAAGCTCAACGTCTTCATGGCGAACGCGCCGCTCCGCACGATGCTCGCCGACGAGTCCTCCCGCGCGGCGGCGGTCACGGAGATCATGGCGGAGCTGGGGCGCGTGTATCCCGACCTCGGCTACAATCCCTACAGCGGCGTGACCATCGACTTCGAGGGTCTGCGCGCCGCGGACAAGGAGAGCTTCAACGCCTTTATGACGGAGCTTTCCGCCGCGCTACACGCCGAGGGCAAGACGCTTTACGCCGCCGTCATGCCCGCCGTCTACGGCGACGCCTACTTCGACGGCTACGATTTCAAGACGCTCGGCACGCTCTGCGACCGCGTGATCCTCATGGCGCACGACTACGCGGCGAGCGACCTCACCGGCTTCCTCGGCTCGCGCTATTACCGAAACCATCCCTGTGCGCCGCTCTACAAGGTCTACTACGCCGTGCGCACCGCGGCGCGTGAGATGGACGATCCCGCGAAGCTGACGCTTGCCGTCAGCATGGACGCCCGCGCGTGGCAGACGGACGCGGACGGTCTGCTGACCGCGGTCCGCTCCACGCACCCGCTGCAGACCACGGTTTACAAGCGTCTGTGCCAGAGTGGCACCGTGATGGGCTGGTCCGACACGGCCCGCAGCCCGTGGTGCACCTACAGCACGGAGAGCGGACAGCATATCTTCCTCTGGTACGAGGACGCGCGCAGCACCGCCGAGAAGCTCTCCTGCGCCAAGCTCGTGGGTGTGACCTCGGTCTCCGTCTGGCGGCTCGGTCTCATTCCCGATTACGCGGACGAGGGCCTGCACTACGATGTGATGAGCGTTCTGTAAGCAATGAAAAGCGCAAAAAAGAAGAGCTGCGAAAGCAGCTCTTCTTTTTGGTTTTCAAAGCGGTTCGGCTTAGAAAATGCCCTGAGCCATCATGGCGTCGGCGACCTTCTGGAAGCCGGCGATGTTGGCGCCAGCGACCAGGTTGTAGCCCAGGCCGTAACGCTCGGCAGCCTCAACGGAAGCATCGTAGATGTTCTTCATGATGGCTTCCATCTTGGCGTCGACTTCCTCAGCGGTCCAGTAGATACGCTGAGCGTTCTGAGCCATTTCGAGCTCGGAGACGGAAACGCCGCAGGCGTTAACAGCCTTGGAAGGAGCGACGGTGAGGTGCTTCTGGCTCATCAGGAAGGCCAGAGCATCGTTGGTGGTGGGCATGTTGCCGACTTCGATGTAGTAAGGAACACCGGACTCGGCGATCTTCTTGGCCCACTCCATGTTGACATCGTTCTGGGTAGCGGCGGGCATGTAAACGTCAACGTCCTTGACGCCCCAGCACTTCTGACCCTCGACGAACTCAACACCGAACTTATCGGCATAGGGCTTGCAGTGCATAGGATCCTTAGCACGCATCTCGAGGATGAAGTTGAGCTTCTCTTCGCCGCAGACGCCATCCGGATCGTGGATGTAGCCATCGGGGCCGGCGAAATAGGTGACCTTGCCGCCGAGCTCGTCGATCTTCTTCATGATGCCCCAGCCAACATTGCCGTAGCCGGACATAGCGACGCGCAGGCCCTTGATGCCCTTGCCGTCGTGCTTGAGGACTTCGCGCAGATAATAGACAGCGCCGAAGCCGGTCGCCTCGGGACGGAGGATGGAGCCGCCGGTGCAGACAGCCTTGCCGGACATGGCGCCGAACTCGGCAGCGCCGACGATGCGGCGATACTGACCGTACAGATAACCGACCTCGCGGCCGCCGACACCAACGTCGCCGGCGGGGCAGTCGATGTCCTGGCCGATGTGACGATGGAACTCGGTCATGAAGGCCTGGCAGAAGCGCATGACTTCGCCGTCGCTGCGGCCGATGGGGGAGAAGTCGGAGCCGCCCTTGGCGCCGCCGATGGGCAGGCAGGTCAGAGCATCTTTGAAGGTCTGCTCGAAGCCGAGGAACTTGATGATGGAGAGGTTGACGTTGGAAGCAAAGCGGAGGCCGCCCTTGTAGGGGCCAAGCGCCGCGTTGTACTGAACGCGGTAGCCGCGGTTGACGTGATACTTGAGCTGATCGTCCATCCAAACGACGCGGAACTCGATGGTGCGCTCGGGCTCGACCATACGCTCGAGCAGGCAGGCAGCCTCATACTCGGGGTGGGCGTTGATGACGGGTTCGAGAGAGGTCAGGACCTCTTCGACGGTCTGCAGAAATTCGGGCTCATTCGCGTTCTTGGCTCTGGTCTCGTCCAGAACTCTCTGGATATAAGCATTCATGATAATAGCCTCCTCTAAATTTACTCGTTAAGAGCATTTCGATGGTGCTTCCATCTCGTCTGTTAGACTATCACAAAACAGGCGCTTTCTCAAGGGGGTACGTCCAAAATCGAAGCGTCCGGCTGTGAGAAATTTTTCCTTCCTTTTTGTGCAAAGCGCAGAAACAGAAATGAAAAAGTTTCGGAATTTTGATAATACCTATTAAAATTCCTGCAATTATTCCTTCATGTCATGCTTAACATCTGAATTTTTTCTGTCATGCTGCGGCGAAGCATGACAAAAGGCGATGGAAAATATCCATCGCCTTTTTGCATATTTGCATGGTTTATGCATCCACGCCGCCGGAGAGCTGCGCGTCGTCCGGCTCGGCGGGCGTGGAGACGGGCAGCAGCTCAAGGTCGCACGCCTCGATCCAGAATTCGCTGACATGACCGTCGTAGTACCAAACGCGCACGCGGTCGCCCACATTGAGCAGCGGCGCGTAGGGCACGTCCGCGGCGCTCATGCGGACGGTGAAGTCCGTCTCGCCTGTAAAGCGCAGGAAGTAGATGCTGTTGCCGTCAACGACGGCGGAGCGGATCTCGGCGATAACGCCCTCAAGCGAGCGGCGGTCGGTCTCGACCGGCTGGTCGATGCCGGTCTGATCGTCCGAGATCAGATTGCTCTGCCGGAGCATCTGACGGTAGTTCGACTCGCACTCGGCGACGGTCGCGCCGGTGGCGACGATCTGGTACTGGTTGACGTTGACCATGGCGTACATCTTCACGAGCTCGCTCGCGTCCTTGAGCGCCATGAAGTAGGTCGGCTGCTCGGCAACGTTCAGGAGCAGCGGGAAGGTCGCCGTGTAGCGCAGGTTCTGGACCTGACCCTCGGCGCTGTCCATCGCGCTGTACTCGGTCGCGCCGGCGCAGGGGTAATACTTCGTTTCCTTGGTGCGCTGGTTGGAGAGCAGGAAGCCGACGTTGCTCTCGTCGCCGCCGACGCTCGTCACGCCCGTGTAGAGGTAGACGTCGTCGCCCTCGGCGATGTAGTTGTAGCCGTCGGTGGTGACGGTGACGTCGCGCTGGCCGAGGATGGAGTTGATAAAGCCGTTGTGGTACATACCGTAGTAGTCGTACTGCTCGATGATGAGCTCGGCGGAGTAGACGTGATCGACCCACTCGGGCGGTTCGGTCAGGTACTCGCTCTCGCCGGTGACGGCGTTGACGAGCACCGCGCCGTTGTTGTCCGTGCCGCCGAAGAGCCCGATGGTCTTTTCCTTCTTGGCGCAGACCCAGTAGGGCGTGCCGTCCTCGTCGATCTCAAAGACCGGCTCCTCGAACATGAAGGTCGGATATTGGAAGCGGAGGTGGCGGTAGAGGTTGCGGGAGAAGTGCTCGGCGGTGGTGTACTTCATGCCCTCGTCAAGGCGGACGACGTCCACGCTCTGATCGACCATGTCGATGATGAGGTAGGCGGGAAGGCCGGCGGAGCGGTTGTTGAACCACTTGATGATGTCGCCGTAGCGCAGCGGGGTGACGCGCACGGGGCGGCCGTGGTAGTTGATCTGGGTGTAGTCCTCGGAGACCTCGAACTGGGAGACCATGTCGGAAAGCTCGCCGAGCTTGCGGTCGCCGAGCTTCTCGGCGCTGTCCTTATCGAGCATGGGAATGCGGTCGTAGGCGACCTCGGCGATCTCGGAGGAGAAGTCGCCGGACTGGACGGTGAGGAGCTTCTGGTAGCTGCCCGCGCGGAACACGACCCACGAGGCCACGCCGCCGACGACGGCAAGCGCGAGCAGTCCGGCGGCGAGAAAGAACGGGACGGTGCACTGCTTCTTCACGAAGCGGAAGTAGCCCTTGGCCCCCTCGCCCTGAAAGCCGGAGGTCAGCAGGGCGCAGCCGCAGTAGACCGCGCAGAGAAGCAGGACGAAGCCGTAGAACTCCTCGGCGTGGAGGTTGATGGCGGGCAGCTCGAGGTAGAAGTAGACCGCGCCGACGAGGAGGGTGACGAGGGTATTGATGGCGATGCGCTTGCCGGGGGTGCCGACGGCCTTGCGCGGCTTGCGCTCGCGCTTGGGCGCGGCGCTTCCCTCGCTGCCGCCGGCAGCGCTGTTCGCGCCGGAGAAATCAAAGCGGAAGCCGCCGGCGTCGGAGCCGGAAAATTTGATGCCCATAAATTTTTCCTTTCCTTTTGCACGAAGCCGTGCAACAAAATGAGGTTGTTCCACGTTATTATATCACGGCGCGAAGCAAAAACAAGCGGAACGGCGATTTGTTACGGAATTGTTCAAATTTTCCGGCGACGCGGCCTCAGACCCCTTCGCCCACGATGCGGCAGTAGGCGTTGGAGGTCAGGCGGCAGGCGGCGCAGTAGAGCACGGTGAACACGGCGCAGGCGCACGCCGTGACGCCGAGCACGAGCGGAAGGTTCTGAAGTCCGAAGAGCCGCAGAATGCGCCAGATCATCGGCTGAGCAAAGGCGAGATGGACGAAGGCGGCGAGCAGCGGCAGGAGGAACACCATGCGCAGCTGGGCGTTGACGCTTGTGCGGATGTCGCGCTTTGTCATGCCGACGCGCTGCATGACGGCGAAGCGGGCGGCGTCCTCGTAGCCCTCGGAGAGCTGCTTGTAGTAGAGCATCAGGACGGAGGCGAGGAGGAACACCGTGCTGAGGACAAGGGCGAGGAAGAAGAGACTGCCGTAGGTGGCGTAGAACTCCGCGCGCGCCTCGGCGGCGATCTCACGGCTCATCTCGGCGGAGAGGGTGCGGACGACGTCCTCCGCGCCGAAGTAGAGCCCCGCGGTGGAGCCGAGCATGACGAGGATCATGGTCGAGAGGATACAGATGACGGCAAGTCCCGCGCCGGAGCGCTTCATACGATAGACGAGCGAGGAGAGCGCGACGAAGTTTTTCTTCTGGTAATAGAACCGGTCATTGCCTTGGAGCGTGCGGCAGAGGGTAACGCTGCCCGCGATGAAGAGAAGGAATGTCGCAAGGATGACCATGACGACCGCCACGAAGAAAACGAGCATCGCGGTGATCGGCTCGGTGATAGTGACGGCGAGGTAGTAGGCTCCGCCGAGAAGCCCCAGGCCGGGAAGGACGAGGAGCCATTGGGATCTCGGAGGACGCTCGCCGAGGCTGTCGCTGCGGAGAAGGCTGACCGCGGAGGCGCGGCGCACCTGCCGCCATGCGTTCAGGAGGAGAAGAAAGAAGATAAACGCATCGGTCAGGACGCAGAAGCGCACCGCGCCAAGATCCAGCAGCGGCAGAGTGGGCAGCTCCGTGCGGGCGAAATGCGAGAGCACGCGGGCGGAGAGCTGCGTGAGCAGCACGCCGAGGGCGAGTCCCGCGGTGAGGGAGACGAGCGCGGAGAAGGCGGTCTCCCAGAAAAGAAGCGAGGTGAGCGCGCCGCGGTCCATGCCGAGGACGCTCATGAGGCCGAGCTCCTTCTTGCGGCGGCGGATGAGGAAGGCGTTCGTGTAGAAAAAGAAGAGGAGGGCGAACACCGCCATGACCCACTTGCCGAGGGTCATCACGAGGCGGATCGCCGAGGTGCCCATGCCGTTTACGCCGCTGCCGACGGCGTAGAGCGCGGGGCTGTCGGCGAGGAAGGCGAGGTCGTAGACCACCGCCGTCATAAAGACGCAGGCGGCGAGGTAGGGGGCGTAAATGCGCCGGTCGCGGCGCATCCCGCTGAGCGCCAGACGGGGATAGAAGAACGCATTCATGCCGCGCCGCCCCCCGTCTGGGACGCAGTGAGCGCGTCGGCGATGCGGCGGTAGAAGGCGGTCTCCGTGTCCGTGCCGCGCGTGAGCTCCTGTGCGACGGCGCCGTCGCGCAGGAAGAGGACACGGCCCGCACAGCTGGCCGCGCGGACGGAGTGCGTGACCATGACGATGGTCTGCCCCGCGCCGTTGACCGTGCCGAAGAGACGGAGCAGCTCCTCGGTGGAGCCGGAGTCGAGCGCACCGGTCGGCTCGTCGGCAAAGAGAACCTGCGGGCGCGTGATGAGCGCGCGGGCCACGGCGGCGCGCTGCTTCTGGCCGCCGGAGACCTCGTAGGGGTACTTTTTGAGCAGGTCGGAAATGCCGAGCCGGTCGGCGAGCGGGACAAGGCGGGACTTCATCTCGCCGCGGCTCTTGCCCTGCAGGACGAGGGGGAGGAGAATGTTGTCCTCCAGAGAGAAGGTGTCGAGAAGGCTGAAGTCCTGAAAGACGAAGCCGAGGTGGTCGCGGCGGAAGGCCGCCGCGCGCTCCTCGGGGATCTCGGCGAGGTTCCCGCCGAGGAGGACCGTGCCGCTGGTGGGACGGTCGAGCGCCGCGAGGAGGTTCAGAAGCGTGGTTTTGCCGCTGCCGCTCTCGCCCATGACGGCGACGTACTCGCCGCTCTCGACGGAGAAGGTGACGCTTTTGAGCGCCTCGACCTTGGCGCCGCCGAAGCGGGTGGTGTAGGTCTTGGAGAGACCGCTGACTTCAAGAAGGGACATGGGGAAAACTCCTTTCCGATATTTCTGCCGCCATGATAGCAGACGGAGCTTGTGTTTTTTCTGTGCTTTTTTCTTAAATTTTTCTTGATTTTGCGCGCAAAAAGCGGCCGAAAAAGCTTTTTTCGCTCTCCGGCCGCTTTTTCAGATGAGGTGGTTGTTTACTTTTTCCGCCGCAGGAGGGCAAGGCCCACCGCGAGCGTCAGAATGAGGACAAGAATTTTTTTCATGGGTCACTCCAGATTCAGCTTCCTCGTGAGGAAGAAATAGGTGACGAGGTAGAAAATGACGCAGACGATCAGCTCGCAGACGAGGGCGACGGCAAAGATGGCATTGCCTGCCTGCACGCCGGTGAGGCTCGACCACGCGGTGAAGCCGTCGCAGAAGAGATTTGCCAGCACCGCGATGGCCGCGAACTGCACGAGCTGGAAGAACACGAGGACGGACACGGCGGTGAGGGCGCTCTTGTGCTTATTGAAGCTGAAGCCGACGGCGTACGCCGCGTAGACGATGAGGGAAACGGCGGTGACGCCGAGGACGCAGAACAGGAAGACCTCCAACGCGAAGAGCAGCGCCTGCCCCTGCATCGAGCTGTCCAGCTTGCGGAAGGCGCGGAGGAAGTCGGCTGCGAACTGCGGGACCACCCGCCAATCACTAAAATCGAACGCGCCGATCATGCACAGCAGCACGACGGCGAGGAACGCCGCGGCGTACCAGACCGCCGAGACGATCAGCTTGGAGGCAAGGAGTTGGTGCATATTCACCGGCAGCGTCAGGGTGAGGTAGCCCTCGTCCTTGAGGAGATGGTCGCGGAAACGCACGGCGGAGAGCACCAGCGGCGCGAAGCACAGCGCCATGATACCGAAGACGAAGCCGATGGTGACGAGGACCGCCAGCAGGTTGAGCAGCCAGGGGAAATCGTTTTGCAGCACGCGCTGGGAGGCGCGCATGGCAAGCGTCAGCGCGAGCATCCCCGCGAAGATGGGCCACATGATGCGGCTCGTGGCACGAAATTCGTGCCGGATGAGTTTGGTCAGCATTTGAACACCTCCCGGAAAAGCTCGTCGACGCTTTTGCCGGTTTCGCCGCGGATGGCGTCGACGGTGGTGTGCCGCTCGACGCGGCCGTTTTGCAGGAAGATCACCTCGTCGAGCACCTGCTCGACATCCGCGATGAGGTGGGTGGAGATGACGACGGAGGCGTCCTCGTTGTAGTTGCCGATGATGGTGCGGAGAATGTAGTCGCGGGTGGCGGGGTCGACGCCGCCGATCGGCTCGTCGAGCAGATACAGCTTCGCCGCGCGGGACATGACAAGGATGAGCTGGAGCTTTTCGCGCGTGCCCTTGGAGAGCGTTTTGACGCGCGCCGAAGCATCGAGGCCGAGGCGGGCGAGCATCTCCTGCGCCGCGTCGCGGCGGAAGTCGGCGTAGAAGTCGGCATAGTAGCCGACGGTCTGCGCGACGGTCATCCAGTCGGGCAGGGCGTTGCGGTCGGGGAGATAGGAGACGATGGCCTTCGTCTCCGGCGAGGGGGCTTTGCCGTCGATCAGAATTTCGCCGCTCGTGGGGGTGAGCAGGCCGTTGGCGAGCTTGATGAGGGTCGTTTTGCCGCTGCCGTTCGGGCCGAGCAGACCGACGATGCGGCCCGGCTCGATGGAAAGCTCCACGCCCTCGAGGGCGGATTTGCCGCCGTAGCGCTTGGTGAGCGCCTTACATTCTAAAAAACTCATGGTTCTTCCTCCTTTCGGCCTTGCAGCAGGGCGATGACCTCGTCTCTGCCGCAGCCGAGCTTTGCCATTTCGGAGAGAAAATTCTCCACACATTGATCCGCCAGACGGAGCTTCGCGTTTTCGATCATGGAAACATCTCCCGTCACGAAGCGGCCCGCGGTGCGCTGGGAAAAGACCAGCCCGTCGCGCTCAAGGTCGGCGAGCGCACGCTGCACCGTGTTGGGATTGACGCCCGCCTCCACCGCAAGCTCGCGCACCGAGGGCAGACGCTCGCCGGGGCGGAATTCGCCCGCGACGATGGCCTGCGTCAGGCGCTGCGTGAGCTGGGTGTAGATGGGGCTGTCATTGCGGAATTGCCACTCCATACGGTTCCTCCTTTTCTTGATGTATGATTGTATTAGATGATTAGTACAATAATACATCGGGAACGATTTGTCAAGAGGATTTGAAAAAGTTTTTGGGAAAACCGACCGTTGTCAAATATTTTTGATGGACAAAGCCCGCTCATTTCCCTATGATGAAGGCAGAAAGGACGGGATGCCTATGGAGATCGGAGCCAAGCTCAGGCAGGCGCGCATAGCGGCTGGGCTCACGCAGGAGCAGACGGCGGAGGCGCTGGGCGTGAGCCGCCAGAGCATATCAAACTGGGAGAATGAAAAGAACTATCCGGATATTGTGAGCGTGGTGCGGCTGAGCGACCTGTACGCGGTCAGTCTGGATGCATTGTTAAAGGAGGAAGCACCGATGTCAGATTATCTGGATTATCTGGAGGAGAGCACCAACACCGTGCGGAGCCGGAGGGAGCAATCTCTGCTGATCCTTCTGTGCGTATATCTGGGCATCTGGGCCGTTTCCGTGCTCTTTTTCTGGCTGCTCACCGGGCCAAGCGACGCCATGGGCTACGGCATCGTATTTTTGTGGCTCGTGCTGCCGGTCGCCGCCTTTGTTATTTCACTGCTCATTGGCCGGGGCGGATACGGCGGAAGACAAGGCTGGCTGCTGCCGCTTATATTCGGCACGATGCATATGCTCGCGGGGTACGCAACCTTCATGCTGGCCAACATGCTCTCCGTCGGCATCCTGCGTCTGCCGCAGCCGAGTCTGCTGCTGAAGGGAACGATCATCTCCGCCGCCGGTTTTTGGTTCGGAGCTCTGACGCGGAGACGGAGGAGGCAGCGCGGGGAGAGCGGCGAATAGGAGAGATCGGACAAAAGAAAAGCCGCCCGGGAGGGCGGCTTTTTGAGCGATACGTTTGAGCAATACATTCAGGTGTTGTCGGGGGCGATGGGGCGGCGGATGAGCAGGGCGCGGAGCGCGTGCCAGTTGAAGGGATAAATGGGATACATATAATGTCCGCCGGCGATGGGCCTGGTGGTGACGAGCAGGACAATAATGAGCAGCGTGCCGAGGGCGAGTCCGACCCAGCCGAGGGCAGCGGAGCTGACGAGCAGCACGAGGCGCAGAAGCTTGAAGGCGTAGCCGAGCTCGTAGCTCGGCTGGGCGAAGTTCGCGATGGCAACGAACGCCATGTACGCCAGCACCTCCGGCACGAGCCAATGCGCCTGCACGGCGAAGTCGCCGAGCACGAGCGCACCGATCATGGAAAACGAGTTGGAAAAGACGCTGGGGGTGTTGAGCGAGGCGAGCTTGAGGAGGTCGACGATGAACTCGGTCAGGAGAAGCTGGGCGAGGATGGGGACCTCATACTCGCTCGTGACGGCGAGGAAGCTCAGCGCGCTGTTGGGAAGGTCAGGGTCCTGCACGAGCAGATACCACACGGGCGTGATGAAGAGCGTGAGCAGAAAGACGACCACGCGCAGAATGCGGAGGTATGAGCCGACGAGCGGCGGGAAATAGAAGTCGTTCGCCTCCTGCACGAAATCAAAGAAGCGGGTGGGCAGGATCATGGCGGCGGGGGAGTTGTCCACGAGGACGATGATGCTGCCCTCCATGATGCTTGCGGTGGCGGCGTCGGGGCGCTCAGTATAGCGAACGCGTGGAAAAGGGTTGAACCATTGCCTCTGGTCCATCATGGATTCCGCGATGGACTCCTGTGACATGGAGATGGAGTCCGCGTCGATGGCGGCGAGCTTCGCGCGGACGCGCGCGAGGAGCGCACGGTCCACCTTGTCCTCGAGATAGCAGAGGACGACGTCGGCGCGGGATTTCTCGGAAATTTTGTGACCCTCGAGCGTCAGCTGCGGCGTGCGGATGCGGCGGCGCAGGAGCGCCGCGTTCTGCACGAGCGTTTCGATGAAGCCGTCGTGCGCGCCGCGCAGTACCTTGCCCGAGGACGGCTCCTCCACGCCGCGGGAGGGGTAGCTCTTCGCGTCGATGAGGATACATTCGCCGTAGCCCTCGGCGAGGAGCAGCGTTTTGCCGAGGAACACGGCGGTGGCCGTCTGCCGGAGATCTGCTTCGGCGTTGACCTCGCTGAAGGTCACATAGCGGTCGATGAAGGTCTGCGCGTCGGCGGCGTCGGCGGTGGAGGGCAGGGCGAGCCAGAAGCCGATCATGCGCTCGAGCACCGCGTCGTCGCCGTAGCCGTCCACGACATACAGACGGCAGCGGCGGCCGCCCGCGACGAGGTCGCGGGCGATCATGTCAAAGCAGCGCTCGACGCCCAGCAGGGCGTCGAGCGTGCGGACATCCAGTTCAAAGTGTCCCGTCAGGCGCTCCATGGCGGCTTACCGTCCTTGTCTGTCAAGATAGTCCCAGACGTAGCTGGCGACCTCGTCGGGGGTGCGCAGGCTCTTGGCGCCGGAGACGAGACGCTGCTGCTCCTCGGGCGAGAGGCCGGCGTAGCAGCGGTTGGCGTTGACGTCGCCCGCGAGGAAGGATTTGAGCAGGGTGTAGCCCACGCGCTCATCGGAGCAAAATTCGGAATTGGTTCCCATCGTGAAGATCTCCATTCTGCCGCTCTGCCTTGCGCTGCTCTCCGTCGGCGGCGGATGGAGAGCCTGCATACGGCGCGGCTGCCGCCTGTCGGCGTGCCGCAGATGCTGCGATCTTTTATGTGGACACAAAAAATCGCCTCTGCACTATTGTGTGCAGAGGCGGTCTTTTCATACGCGGTTCAGACCTCTTTATCAAAATAGAAGAAGGTCTCATCCTCGCCGGCGCGGTGCATACAGGAGGAGAGCATCCTGTAGGAGGCGTCGTTTTCCTTATAGCATTTGGCGACGACATGGGCGAGGTGGAGCCGGTAGAGCGCCCAGTCGGCGATGGCGGCGAACGCCTCCGTGCCGTAGCCGTGGCCCGCGAAGCCCGGCGAGACACGGCAGCCGAGCTCCGCGCCGCCGCGGGAATCGAAGCGGTAGAGGACGACCTCGCCGATGAGCGCGCCGTCGAGCCGGACGGCGAAGTTCACGGCGCGGGAGCGGGCGTAGTCCCCCCGCGCGACGGCGAGAAAGTAGTCCTCGTAGGGCGTGCCGTCGTAGTCCTTGCGGAAGTCGTAGCCCCACCAGCGGTTGCGGTCGTCGTCGAGACAGAGGGCGGCGTAGGCGGTTTTGTCCGCGTCGGTGAGCGCGTCGAGCGTCAGGCGGGCGGTGGTGAGGGTCGGAATTTCGGTGATGTTGACCAGCTCGTTGAGCACGTCGAAGCGCAGCTTCGCGCCGAGGTGGTCGGGCAGGTACTGGAGCTTCGAGGTGCGCAGGCCCTTGTCGCCGGCGTCGTCCTCGCGGTTGAGCCAGCGCACGCCGTCCACGGCAAATTCCTGCGCGAACGCCTGCACGGTGGCGGGATAGACGCCCTCATAGCCGTAGAGGGCTTTTTCGATATGAATTTGCAGCGTGTCGCCGCAGCGCTCCGCCATGGCGACGGAGAGGAGCCTGCCGTCCAGCTCCATGCCGCCGACGAGGAAGTGCGGGCTGCCGGTCATGCGGAGCATTTTCTCGGCGCAGCGCAGCTCGTTTTTCGCCGAGTCGGACGCCTTGGTGAAGACGGCCTCGTAGTCGCGGAAGAACTGCGTGATGAGCGGCAGGTCGCTCTTCCCGAGCGGGCGGAAGGCGGCGTCGGGATAGAGCTTGCGGAACTTGTTGATGTGGTTGCGCTGTCCGGAGTAGCGGCGTCCGGCAAAGTCGCGCAGATCCTCGGCGGCGTAGATATAGTCGCGCCAGACGCGCGGGGAGGAAAAGCGGAAGTAGGGGTAGCGCGCGGCAAGGCGCTCCGCCTTGTCCTGCGGGACGACGGAGAGGACGAGGGGAATATCCCGCTCGCGGCAGTCGTCCTCGATGAGCGTGAGCGCCGCGTCCTCGTCGCCGTCGGGGCCGGGAACGGGGTAGTCGAAGCAATACTGACCGTCGATGAAATTGCGGACGATCAGGCAGCCCGCGCCCTCCGCCCACGAGGGGTGCAGGTGGCTGCGCCACATGAGCTTGACGAGGGCAGAGTATTCGCAGAGCTGGTATTCGCAGCTTTTATAGTAGCGGCGCAGGCGGGCAATGTCCCGCTGCGTGACAGGAGTAAAGGTGAGCATAGGGTGTTCCTTTTCTTTCGCGTTGTTTTCTCTGCGCCCGCGGGTCGGCGGGCTTCCTTATTATAACCGCTTCGGCGGTGATTACAAGTGGCTTTTGCAACGGCTCAGGGCTGCATTTCCGCGACGACGCGCTTCGTGCAGTCGATGAAGTGGCGCAGGCCGTCGCTCGCGGCGTCGAGCGAGCGGACGGCAAGGCCGAGCTCACGCGAGGACGCCGGCTCGACCGGCAGGAGTTTTACGCCGTCCGTGCGGCCGCGGACGGTCAGCTCGGTCATCATGCTCACGCCGAGGCCGTGGCTGACCATGCTGATGACAGTGGGATCGTCCACCCAGGTCGGCAGGATGTGCGGCTTGACGCCGATGCGGTTGAAGATACGCATGATGTCCTTATCGAAGCCCTGCGAGGGCATGATGAAGTCGCGCGCCTCGAAGGCGGCGAGCGGGAAGGCGGTCATGCCCTGCGTGTCGAAATCGCGGGGCAGAACGGCGAACATGGGATCGTCGGCGAGATGCACCCACTCGTACTGGCCCTCGTCCTGCGGAGAGACGAGGATGGCGTCCATCTTGCCCTGTGCGAGCAGCTCGTAGGGGACGTCGACGTGGTCAGCCATGCGGATATCCACGTCCACGTCGGGGCACTCCTCGCGGAAGCGCTGGATGATGCCCGGCAGCCAGTGCATGGCGATGCTGGCGTAGGCGCTGACGCGGATGATCTCCGTGCGCGAGGAGGCGACCTGCTCGATCACGCTGTCGAGCCGGGCGTTGGCCTGCAGAAATTCGCGCACGGCGGGCGCGATGCGCTCGCCCTCCTCCGTGAGGCGCACGCCGCTGCGTCCGCGCTCAAGCAGCGTGAAGCCGACCTCCTTTTCCAGCGAGTTCATCATGTGTGTCAGGCCCGACTGCGTGTAGCCGAGGACCTCTGCCGCCTTGGTAAAGCTGCCGAGATCGACTGCCATGAGCAGGGCCTCTAATTTCTTGCTTTCCATAGAAGTATTTCCTTTCTATTAGGATCGCTCATATTTTTATTATAATACGTCGCTTTACTTTTGGCAAGAAAGACGGTATCATTTGACTAATTTCTGTTTAATTTATACATCTCATTAAAATATATGAGGACGAATTTGACGGAAAACGGAGAGAGAAACGTAGTTAAAGGAGAAAATCACATGGAAAACAATCGTGCCCAATGGGGAAGCAAGATCGGCTTCATCCTGGCGGCGGCGGGCAGCGCCGTCGGCCTCGGCAACATCTGGAAGTTCCCCGGCAAGGCCTTTGAGGGAGGCGGAGGCGCCTACATCCTCATTTATCTGGCCATCGTCGTTCTCATCGGCTTCCCCGTCATGCTCTCGGAGCTGACCATCGGCCGCGCCGCGCAGGCGAACGCCATCGACAGCTTCCACAAGCTTGGCTACCGCGGCTTCAAGTGGGTCGGCGTCACGGGTGTTGCGGTGGCGTTCATCGTCACCTCCTATTACTGCCACGTCGGCGGCTGGGTGCTGCGCTACGTTGTGTCCTACATTACGGAGGCGCAGACGGTCTATGCCGATCCGCTCGGCTATTTCTACGGCCTGCTCGGCTACAACGCCGCGACGGGCGAGACATGGTTCCCGCTGACCGCCATTCTCTTTGCCGCGGTCTTTATGGCAGTCAACGCCTTCATCATCATCAAGGGCGTTGAGGGCGGCATCGAGAAGTTCAACAAGGTCGGTATGCCCGCGCTGTTCGTCATTCTCATTGTACTGCTCGCGCGCACCATCACGCTCGACGGCGCGCAGGTCGGCTTCGCCTATATGCTCAGCTGCGACTGGAGCAAGGTCGGCTTCAACACCTTCCTCTCCGCGCTGGGGCAGGCGTTCTTCTCCCTGTCGCTGGGCATGGCCATCATGATCACCTACGGCTCGTATCTGCCCAAGCATGAGAACCTCGGCAAGAACACGGCGCTCATCTGCACGATGGATACGCTCGTGGCGCTCATCGCCGGCTTCATCATCGTGCCCGCGGTGTTTGCGACGCTCGGCTCCGAGAACGTCGGCAAGGGCGGCGGCTTCGCCTTCGCGTCCCTCGCGGGCGTGTTCGAGCACATGGCGGGCGGCGCGTTTTTCGGCGTGCTGTTCTATATGCTGCTCCTGTTCGCCGCGCTGACGAGCAGCATATCCCTCATCGAGGGTGTGGTGGCGTTCCTGACCGAGCGCTTCGGCTGGAAGCGCAAGCCCACCACCATCATCGTCTGCACGCTGATGTTCCTCATCGGCTGCCTGTACACCATGTCGCAGGCCGCGTTCAACATCAAGGGCATCTGGTTTGACTTCGCCAACGGCGTGAGCTTCCCCATCTTCGGCGACTTCATGGAGTTCCTCACCGACCGTCTGATGATCCCTCTGTGCGCGCTCGGCGTGTGCATTTTCACCGGCTGGATCTGGAAGCCCGCGAATGCCGTGCATGAGATCGAGCTGGACGGCAAGCCGTTCAAGCTGGCAAAGGTCTACAGCGTGCTGGTCAAGTACGTTGCGCCCATCTCCATCCTGCTCATCATCGTGGCGAGCTTCGTCACCGGCACGACGCTGAGCTGAGAAAACGAAAAAGCGACGAGAAGCCCTCCGCTCACCGAGCGGAGGGCTTCCTTGTGCGTT